>OJHK01000166.1_pt1 | contig 53334 bp, 44 predicted proteins | sample 1595161 | NCBI WGS metagenome assembly OJHK01 (sample SAMN05416842, study PRJEB24817) | seawater metagenome | isolation source: Sea water | place: Canada:Atlantic | collected 2013-07 | reverse complement strand
CGAGATGTAGAGAGGTCTCGTGGGCTCGGAGATGTGTATAAGAGACAGGTGTTGTTCCCACTCGAATGAAATTTGAGCATTGGGTTTTCGTTCACGCAGTAATTCCCCCAAGGCTGGCCAGGGGAATTCCCCGGTTCCGGGTTCCACATAGGTAAAGGGTTTCCGTTTAGACGGCCGATCGACACTGTCTTTGACGTGGTAATGCACGGTGCGCTCCTTCACGAGTAGGTAATACTCCAGCAGGCCCTCTCCGTTGCGCCAGGTGTGGTGAGTGTCCCAAAGCACGTGGAAATGCGGTAGTGCTTCGAGGATGGCACGGGAAGTCCTGAGATTTGCCATCGCATCGTGGGTTTCTACCGCGATATCGCAGCGGAAGCCGTGATCATCCCTGAGTTTTGCCCAAGTCTCCAAAAATACGCGGGTCTGCTGGAAGGTAGATTGAGAAGGGGACTCCCCGATCGTTCCGCCGTCAAAGATACGCAACCACGGGCAATCTAACTGATCCGCTAGTTGGGCGAATGCCGTCAACTTCTCCAACTCAATGTCCGTGCGATCCAGCAATTTCACCGAGGTGCCCAGCATCGCGAGTGATAGTCCATACTCCTTTAAGTCCTGACGTGCCTGATCAACAGAAGGGAGTAGGGCCCCGAATTTGGAGGGTTCAACAACTTGGCCGTCAAGACATCGAATTTCGACAGCATTTAGGCCCGATTGGCGGGCAAATTCGAGGACCTCTAGCCAGCTTGATTGCGGGGCTCCGAGAGTGCTGAAACAACGATTGGGCTCTAAGTTAGTGAGCGGGAGATTTGAGGAAGTTGCGGAAGCGAATGATGGCATGGGGTTAACGGAGAAATTTTAGAAGACAGGCGGGCAAAACCGTAGCGAAATACGACAAACTAGATCGGTGAATTGATAAATATTTAAAATAAACTTAATTCAATATAACGGACAGCTTTATAGGCGTAAATGTCCTTAATTTCAAAAAAAATTTCCAGTTGACAGGTGCTCAGGTAATATATTCATAATTATTAATCACGCGGTTTGATCGTCCTAACTTACTGCTTAACACCCCCAAAAAAACACCCTACACCCATGTTTGATCGGACCTCCCCCGTCGCTCGTATTTTGAAGAGCATTTCCGCTGCGACCCTCGTAGCGTTTCCTTTGCCAGTTTTCGCCCAAGAATCGGCGGAAGAAGAAGAAGATGTCGTCACGATGTCGGTCTTCAGTGTCGATGCCAGCCAGGATCAAGGCTACCGCGCGACCAATTCTATTTCCGGCACATCGCTAAACGTGGCGATCCAAGATCTCCCGATGCCGATTGAGGTAATCACATCGGAGTTTGTGGAAGATCAACAGGCCACAGACTTTAAGGAAGCGCTTCGCTACACCTCAGGTGTCTTTACCTCTGAGTTCGACGAAAGCGGCGGTTCCAACTCTGCCGGAGCCAACGAATCCTACTCCAATGAGCGTTCACCTTCATCACGGGGAGGGGTTGGCGGAAGATTCTCCAATGCGGTGAGCATCCGGGGATACAACGTGCAGTTTCAGAATCGCATGGGTTTCCGCGTTGGAGGCACCGTTTCTGAATACGGGGTAACTCTGGGGGGCGCGCTTGATTCTCTGAATTACGAGCGTCTCGAAGTCGTGCGTGGCCCGTCTTCGTTGCTTTACGGCATCGGCGTTCTCTCGGGAATCGTTAACATTATTCCGAAACGCCCATTGGCGGAGAATCAATTTAAGATCAATGCGTCCATAGGCAGCGACGGTTACCAGCGTTTCACGGCTGAGGCCACGGGGCCTTTGACTAAGAATCTTCGCTATCGTGTCGCCATTGCTGATGAGGAGCGAGACCACTGGACCGATTTCCAAAACAAGGATTTGGAGTTCTTCGTTGGGCAGCTCGAGTTTCAACCTTGGAAGACAATCAATATCTTGGCCGAATACCAGAAGTCGACCACGCGCTATGAAGGTATCGGGTCTCAATACATTTACGACAACTTGAGTGACCGTTCTTTTGGCGGGGAGAACCGCAACGCCTTCAACGAACAATTCAACTGGGCGCGTGATTTGAACGGAGCGTCAAATACCTATCGTATCTCCGGTCCCGACACGTTCGAGGAGCGGGAAGAGTGGGATTCGTTCGTAAATGTCGACATCATCCCCAATGAAAATTTGACCATCAATCTAGGTGGATATTGGGGCGGGCAGGAGACTAACCGTTTCGATATCGAGCCAGCCACGATCAACAACCAAGAGGCCAATCTATTTGTTAAGCGCCGGATTCGTTTGGGCCGGACCGAGCCACCTCGTTACCGCACCATTATTCAATACGTGCCGGACGAGTTCATTACCCAATATGATAATCCTCCTTCTGCGGTCTTCAACGACACCACCGATTTTAAAACGATCCGTTACTACTGGATGGATACGCCGCAAGAGGGGAAGTTTGAGCAATACCGGGCTCGGTTGAACTACACCTTCGAGACCCCCTTCATCAAGGGGCCAGCTAATCACAGTTTATTGATCGGTCGTCATGATATTAAGGATACCATCGACTACGATCAAGGAACCGAGCTCTTCCCTCGTTTGTTTGAGGCGGTCAATCTGACTCGAAATCCGGTACCGTCTTCCACTGATTCACTGGAATTTCGCAACGTAGGCACCATTGATCCTATTCGTTACAACGGTGAGTTGTTAGCTCAACCTGGTCGCGAATACCAGCAGACGGATATTTGGTATCAAGGTTCGTTCGCGGTTTACCAAGGACGTTTCTGGGATGATCGCATGATGCTGATCGCGGGATTGCGCCACGATCGTTATCAAGGACTGGAAAAACAATACGATCGTGGGGAGCCTCGGACGGGATTAATCGACAACCCGACGAACGAACTGAACGGGTTTGAAAGTGAGGAATATAACTTTGATGAGCCGATCGCGATCACGACCAACACCGTCGCATTCCGCTACGACATTCGGGAGGATCTAGCGATCTATGCATTGGCCGCCGAAGGCGTTTCACCTAATACGGGTGCGCTGGACGGAAACGATGATTTCATTGATGCTGAGCAATCCCTCTCCAAGGAAATTGGAATTAAATTTGAACTCATGGAGGGTAAACTCTCCGGCACTATCTCCGGATATCAAATTGAGCGTTCCAATGCGATCTGGAGCTTTGCCTTCGCGCCGAACCCGAGAGCGTGGGTGGGCGGCACAAACTCAGACGGTAACCGGGCTCGTGGTCTGCAAGACTTTGACGCTTCGGAGGTCTTGGATGGATCTGGGCCAATCGCCTACGGCGTTGATCGTTCCTACTTCGATCCAGCGGATATCGCTCGTGACCCCGTAACCCGCCAATTCCCTTTCGGTATCGTAGCTCTCGAAGGCCAGCACAACGGAACTCCAAATCCCCAGACTTACGTTTATCTGGACTATGCTAACCTCGATGCCGCGGGCTTCAGAGATGAAATCGAAGCGGCGTTTCGTGATTCTGATCGGGTTCGTGGGTTCACGAGCGACGAGATCAACTCGATGTTCTATACCCGAACCACGGGCACATTTTCCGGTCTGAATCCTAGCGGAGTAACCGGTAATACGAACGTGACCTTTGGCGATCGCGCTCGGGGATTTGATATGCAAATCATCTATGCGCCGATCGAGAATTGGCAGATGATTTTCAACTACGCTCACACTAAGCGGGAGATTACCGATCCCTTTGGTATGGTCGCAGCTATCGATCAGATTTCCGGTGTCGAATTCGGCACGGAGTATGACAGCTGGGTTCGTGCCTTGGGTCGCGCCGCCTATGGTCTTGAGGAAGTCGATAACAATGGCGACGGCCTGCCCGATCAAATCCTAAAGGACGGTCAACCCGTATCGTTAACAAATGTCGTTCCGGCTAATTCCAATACCGGTGGAATCGAAGGTGCGAACCTCTTCCTCGGGGCCGAAGACGAAGCGTCGTTCTGGAATAAGTATACCTTTAAAACCGGTCCACTCAAGCGGCTCTCTCTTTTGTTCGGTGCACGTTACACCGGGCCTGCGGCCACTGCGGTGACGGTGGGAGGAGCCAATTTGACGGCGAATCTTTATCCGACGCCTCCGACTGAAGCGCGTTATGAGTTCGATGCGGGCCTCACCTACACTCGCAAGTGGGGTAACTCCCAATGGCGCTTTGCTCTCAACGCCTACAACGTCGCCGATAGCCAGAAGTCCTATAGCGAGGCTAGCTACAGCAACCTCTCCACGGGCGGAACCGAACTCCGCCGCACGCAAATTTATCACACCCCGCGATCCTATCGCTTCAGCGTCGGTGTGACCTTCTAGACTCTCTCAGTTTGTTAGCGGCTGCCCACCCATTCCCGGGACAGTCAGCTGCAATCACCCCAAAACCAAAAAAACATGAAGAAAATAAACATAGCACTCGTAGCCGCAGCGCTGCTCACCGCTCCAATCGCCCAAGCGGCGTGGGAATCGGTTAATAACTTCGATTCTGGCAGCACTGCTGGTATCACCCTCACCCGCACGTTCCCTGAGGAAACCACCAACGGTGGTATCTCGATCATCGCGGATCCCAATGATGCGTCCAAGGGCATCCTAGAAATGGATCCCGGTATCTTCGGCGGTGATGGAACTCAAACGTTCAATGTCTGGATCTCGATCCCGTTTTCCGATATCGCTGCAACCGGAACGCTCTACGCCAAAATGAAGCGTGGTGAGTTGGTTGACGTTGTCTGGGGAACCTCCCCAACCGCGGAACCTGCTTCCTACGGTGATTACTCCTCAGCGCTTCGCTGGGAACTCGACGGCATCTTTGATTACCGTGCAGGTTCCGATGGTTACCCCGAGGTGACCAATGGTTCTTCGACAGCCGATACTTGGTATGAGACTTGGTTCGTGCTCAATTCCACCAGTCAAACCTATGATGCCTACATCAAGGGCGGCACCGAATTCCCTACCCAGACTAAGGTAGCAACCGGCGCATCGTTCCGTAAACAAGGCACCGATCCTCAGAATCGCTTTTACGTGCGTATGTCCACGGGTGATATCACCAATCCAAAGTCGGTTGATAAAGTATGGCTGGACGATGTAACCGTCGACGCTTCTGGCGAAAATCTCACCACCCCAGGAACTGACATTGTTGTTCCAGATCCAGGTGTTGTCCCAACCCAGAATGGCTCCGGCGAACTCTCGAATATCTCCACTCGTGGCGCAGTCTCTTCCGGCGAGAACGCTATGTTCGTTGGTTTCGTTCTTCCTGATGACTCCCGTCGCGTGCTCATCCGTGGTGGTGGACCAATCCTCGGTGGATTCGGCGTTAACGGTTTCCTCGCCAACCCTGTGATTACGGTTCGCAACTCCTCCAACGAGGTTGTCGCCACCAACACTAACTGGGAAGATAACAGCAACTCCGCTTCGATTGCTCTCACTGCCGCTTCCGTCGGCGCGCAACCATTCACAACCGGTTCTGCTGACTCTGCTCTGATGCTCTTCCTCGCGAAGGGGGCTTACACGGTTGAGGTTTCCAGCGGCGACACCACTACCGGTGTTGTTCTCGCGGAAATCTACCGGATTCCTTAAGGGAATTCTGTTCGCATCAAATCACCATTCGGTGACTGATTGAAAAATTCGGCGAACGACCACGCATTCCGCGAGGTCGTTCGCTTTTTTCTTAACTTTTTGATTAGTATTTTTCTCAAATGAAGCTCCTCAGAACTCTCAGTTTGGTCGGTATCCTTGGCGGGATCGTGGCCCCAATTTCAGCGCAAATCTCGGACCCCATTCCCGGTTCGATCGATAAAGGAGATCTTCTCTTGGAGATCGAAAACTGGCTTCGCGCTCCAGCAACGGGTGGCAGTCCCCGCACCCGGATTTCCGTGACCAAGCCCGCTTACGATGGCTCGAACCGTGTCTTCAGCTGTGACCTTCGTGGACAGTTCTACGTGATCAGCAACGGCACCCTCACCGAATACGTTGATTTCAACGACGTCTTCCCGAATTTCCAGCCCGAGAATCGACTTGGAACCGGATTTCATTCCTTTGCGTTTCACCCCCTGTTCGAAACCAATGGAAAATTCTATACCGCGCATACCGAACCTGTAGGTTCAGGCCCGGCAGACTTCACGATGCCGAACTCGGATACGATCACGATGCAGAGCGTGATCATGGAATGGACCGCATCGATTCCCTCCGCCAATACCTTCTCCGGAACCCGTCGTGAAGTCATGCGGGTCGAGTATCATGAGCAGGTCCACAATGTGCAGGAGATCGCGTTCAACCATTTCATCGATTCAAGCAATTCTGACTATGGCATGCTTTATATCTGCTCCGGCGACGGAGAGGCCGTAAACCAAGGTTTCCCTGAAGTAGGACATCGCCTCGATACCGTTTACGGCACGCTCCTGCGGATCGACCCGATGGGAACAAATGCTACCAATGGAAAATATGGTATCCCGACGGATAACCCCTTTCTGAATGACAACAACGCGAATACCTTAGCCGAAATTTATGCCTGGGGATTCCGCAATCCGCACCGGATTGTCTGGGACTCAGAAAATCCCGATCGGCTATTCCTGTTCGATATCGGAGAGCGGAGTATCGAAGAGGTAAACCTCATCGTGAAGGGTGGAGACTACGGTTACAGCCAACGCGAGGGCACTTTCCTGATGAATACGGCGGTCGACTCCGATGTGGTCTTCCCGTTGCCGGCGAATGAAAGTTCTTTCAACTACGTGTATCCGGTCGCGCAATACGACCACGACGAAGGTCGTGCGATTGCAGGCGGCCAAATCTATCGCGGAACCAAGTGGCCAGAGCTGAACGGCAAATTGCTCTTCGGTGATATCGCCAACGGCCGAATTTTTTATGTAGATGCCGATAGCCTTACCTTAGGTTCTCAAGCCACCTTCAAAGAATTGCGGCTGAAAAATGTCGTCGAACGGAGTCTGTTGCAGATCGTGGGGCAATCCCGCACTGATCTTAGATTCGGCATCATGGAAGATGGGGAAATCTTAATCACCACCAAGCGCGATGGATGGATTCGTCGATTCACGCCACCGCCTGAGCCAGAGATGAATGGCACGGGCGAACTCTCAAATCTGTCCACCCGCGGTAGCGTAGGTGGTGGTGGCGATGTCATGATTGGTGGATTTGTCATCATAGAAAACAACCGACGTGTCATGGTTCGTGGCTTAGGTCCGACCTTGGCGGCCTTCGGAGTCAACGGAGCTTTGGCCAATCCTAAGATCACCGTTTATAATGCGTCGGATGAGGTCGTCGCCACAAATGATGATTGGGGTAACGAATCGAATGCTGCGAGTATTGCTCTCACTGCGATGTCACTCGGTGCGACCGCATTGGCCAACGGCAGTGCTGATGCCGCTACCATGCTCTTTCTGCCCAAGGGGGCCTACACCGTTCATCTTGAAGGGGTGGATGGTGGAACCGGCGTTGGTCTCATCGAAATTTACAAGATACCTTAACCCACCAACTTAGTTACCCGGTAAGGGGTTTAATAGATCGCGGGGATTCCCCAGGGTGTGGGTCCCCGCGGTCGCTTAGGGGGTTAACTCATAGTGGAACGCGCCGCTACCTCGCATAGCGATACCTTGAACTTTAACCAATATGGTTAAAATTTGGTGGGGTGGGTTTCGTGGGTTTGTTGTCGTCTGAGCGGTAGAGTGGAGAGGCGTCGGACGACACGGAGATATCGTCTCTCTGGAGCGGTGAGGTGAATGCACCCGTTACGAATCTCTCGGCGCGGGTAGGGCGGTTTCGCCGAAACCGCCGGTTTCAACCACGGAGACCGCTCTTGCTCAGCCTTTCCACCGGGCGGCGCGCTCGGCGAGCACGGCCTACCGTCTAACCACTGAACGAATCCCCACTCGTCGGAATTTAGCAAAAAGAATGGGAAGTCAGATAAGCCCAGAGTTGATGGCCCCGGGGATCATCATCGTTAATTGTCGGCTCCGAAAATGGAGGAGGACGGTTTAAACAATGCTCTGGTCTATGCCGCCCACACACCGCCGTTAATATCTAACGTGGCGCCAGTGATGAAACCATCAAACTCGCTGGCGAAAAATACCACGGCGCGCGCGATGTCTTCGACCTTGCCTGCGCGCCCAAGCGGAATGCCAGCGATCGTGGCATTGGCGGATTCGTTGGAGGTGTGCGTGTTGTGAAAAGAGGTTCCCAGGATGAGTCCTGGTGCCAACGCGTTGACTCGAATTCCTTTCGGGCCGAGTTCGTTGGCCAACCCCCGCGTGAAGGTGAGCACTGCGCCTTTGGAGGTGGCGTAGGCGAGTGAACCTGGATGACCACCTTTGCGACCGGCCAGGGAGGCTAAATTGACAATGCTGGCGCCACCACGGGTGGCGGCAGCTGTTTCGAGGTGCGGTTGAGCTGCTTGGGAGACACGCCAAAGACTGTCGACATTGAGCGCCATGACCTTGGTCCAGAATTCGTCATTGATGGTTTCGAGATTGTGACGCGCAACCAAGGAACCGGCATTGTTAATCAGGATGTCCACTCCACCGAGTGATTCGACAGCGGCTGACACCAGTTTGGCGCCTCCATCAGAAGTGGTGAGGTCACCCGCGGCGGCCCCAAATTTACGACCGAGTTTGGCTGCGATGGCAGAAAGCTCCTCGGCTCCGGCCGCACTGGTGTGATAGTGGACGAACACGTCGCAACCCGCGTTGAGTAGGGCAGAGCTGGTCGCAAGACCGATACCTTGGGCTCCCGCGGTGACTAAGGCCCGTTTACCGTTAAGTTTGGTAGAGTCGCTCATGATTTTCCAAAGGTGTTATTCGATGACGAGACGGGTGTCAGTCAAAGTGAGGGTGTCTGTCTTTCCGTCGGGGCGATGGACCACGAGTTGACCCTCGTCATTGCGATAGGCCTGGATACGAGCCACCTTGTAACGGTCGGGTTCGGGCCACAATACCGAGAAGACTTCGTGTGTGGCGGCCAGCTTACGCGTGGTCAGAGTAAGATTGGCGTGATCGCGCCACTCAGCAGTGACCCAAGCATAGGTTTCCTTGGAACGATACCGCGGATCTATGGGAGCCGGATATTCGTCGGTGATATCAGCAAACCAGGTAAGTGGAGGCGTGGCCATCACTGCCGATAGCGCGGCTTTTCCACCCACGATTCGGGCGGTTTGATCTCGGTTCTGCCAGCTCATGCCAAATTCGCCATGGAGTAACCACGATAGTTGAGAAGGGTAAGATGTTGTCACCTGATCGCGCACAATCACATAACGTTGATCGATAAAGACTAGGTCCCGTAAAACCTTCTTAAGATGGTTCCCTGGTTGCATGGTATCGTAGGCCGTTTTGGCATCGCCCGTGGTCCACACGTAACGATCACCCACTTCAAATCTGGTGATTTCACCCGAGGCATTCTTGTCCTGTTGCCGTTGGCCCAATCCATCGATGAGGACACCGTTTTTGGAACGAGTTTGCCAGGACCATGCTTTGTGATGGGGGGAACGGTGAAACTCTCGGTTAGCAGAATTGATGGCTAACCCTTCGCCATAGCCATTGATAATGAAGGTGTTTTGATCAGGGTGACTATGACTGTAAGACCCGTAGGGTGAACTCTTGAAAGTGATATGAATATCGTTCTCTGGGTCGCCCAAAGCGGAGTGCATAGACACCCAACCCACATCATCAAAAAAGTGAGAAGACGGTAATTCGGACAAGGGCGCCGGCTCTACCTTCGGGAATCGGCTGCCGATAAAGTTACGGATTAAAAACTCGCCAGCGGTGGGATAGGTGCGGGCCAGTGTCCCCATGCCCATCAGAGCGGGCGATTCACGCGGATCGTCGCACAGTGCGGCGTAGGTCAGGAAATAACCATTTTGCTGAACCCGCCCCAGATGATTGAGGTAGTCGGCCATCACGGGTTCCAAATTGAAATGCCCCGCGTTGGAGACGTCACCGAATGTCGTGTGGAGGTAAGGCTGGACGTTGTAGAGGGCGAAGTATCCGGTGTTCTTCCAGAAGGGAGAGGCGTAGGCGAGAGGATCATCAATGGCCAGAAGACCATCTTGGAAACCGGCGTGTTCGAAGGTGCCGCGCCAATAGGCGTTACCCTCGGCCCAACCTCCGGCATCACCGGCGAAGGGACTGAATTGGTCGCGGTAAAAGGTGTAGGAAAAATCATACCAATCATGGGCTTGCTCGGGCAGGTCGTCCCAAAGGGCGAGACCGGTGAGGCCAACCATGGCCATAAACCGAACAGGGTGACTAGAGGGCTTAACTTCGAGTGAATTTCGTTTGAGTCCAGCTATGTTGGACTTGCGAATCCAGCGCACGGTGCGTTCACCGCGCTCTTTAAAATGGGCCAAGACTTTGGCGCGTTCGGCCGCCGTCAATTCATCACGGAGCTGATCGTAGACCATGGGGAGTTTGCGCCAGAGGCGGAAGTTTCCTTCGTCGTTGTAGTAAACGTCGGTAGCACCTGGAACTTCTCCGGATTCCCAGTCAGGGCCGAGAACCCAGTCGGTGGATGTGAGTAAAAACTCCTTCGCTTTCTCGAGATATTTTTCTTCATCCGTCACCAACCAAACGAGCGTAGCTGCTTCCGCAATTCCGGCGATGTTGCCAGTAAGGTCCTGCACTCCACGCCAACGGTCGGTTTTGTGCGAATCGCGTTTGCTCGGTTCCGGGTCGCCGTAAGTGAGGGGATCTTCCGGATGAGGGAAGGACATGTAAGTCGCGTCTAAGTCGCGTTTGATCGCATCGAACGCAGCAAGCCCTTCCCCTGTGGTGCAGTAGGCTCGAAACGCATCTCGCTGACCGGCGACCACCATGGTGCGTGGTCCACTGGCGGGAACTTGATATGGTGTGTCGGCGGAGAGGCACCCAGCGGTAGCCACTAACACCGACAAAGTGACGGGGAGAAATCGTTTAATATTCACAATCAGGAGGTGATTTGAGGAATGAGTTCGTGCTCGAGTGACCAATTTCCGAGCGAAGGATGCTGGAATTCGATTTGTCCCGGTTGAGATGAAACGATTGTCCATGCTTGAGCTTCTTCGCGGTCTGATCCGACCCAGGCGAGAGCGACTAATACTCCCGTTTCGCCAGCGGCATGACCGTTTGAATCGGTATGGGCCACGGCCGTGGTATGGAAAGGCCGGCGCAAGTGCGTCCGCAAAGTCGAATCATCGAGGCGTTTTTCCCAATCGTGGCCAGTGAAGCCGTGGAGAGGATGCAGGATGGAACCTTGGCCTTCCGACCAAACGGATAGCAGGTCATTTTTCGCGGATGTTTTGAGCGTAGCAGGATCAGCAGAACTCAGCGCATATCCACCGACCCGTAATACGGCCGGTTGGCGATTTTCGAATGCGTGAATTTGGAAAATCCATCCCGCCTTCCACCAGACTCCGGTATCGACACTGCAATTGGTCTGTCCCGGTTTGAATCCCAGATTGTAAACGTAGCGAACGTGGTCTTCTTCCATCTCAACCGTGACGGTTGAGTGGCGGCCGAACACTCGGCCATCAGGGATCTCCATAGTCAACGCCGAGTCCGGCGACCAGTTGGTTGGGTTAGGACGAGCGAGGGTGAAATCGACCCCGGTGCGATAGGCAGTCTTGCTCCATTTCCAAGCTCCATAACGCAGATTCACATTGGAGATTTGAGAACCGGAGTTGATGATCTCAACTTCGCCCCCGACACTGCGAACGGTGAGCCCGGCCGTGGGAATGTTGCAGGTGTGGTCACCGAGTTCGGAAGGTAATGGTTCTTCCGGAGCATGCCAAAATTCGTGATCAGGTGGAAGTAAAAGAGGAGATAGTCCTTTTGCCGACCAATAGGGTGAGCCACCGCAGGAATAGGTTTCTCCGAGGTCAGGGAACTCATCGAGCCAACCCATCGAGAGCAGACCTTGCGATTGTTGGATCGGATGGCGGAGGAAGAAATCGAAATTACGGGTGCAGAGACGTCGTAGCTGACCGAGCGGTAAGTCGGTGGCATCCAGGGCCACGGCGAGACCGAAGACGTTTATGCCATTGAAGCGGTAGGTGATCGAACGTCCGAAAGCCGGATGTTCACCGGAAGCGGCGAAGAAGTGGCGGTAGTCCCGCACAAACGGACGAGCCCAATCCTTCCAACGTTGAGCTCTAGCGGGATTAACATGGCCGTGAAGGCGAGCCCACCAGAGGCCGTAAAAATGAAATGCGTAGGCGTTGTAATGATCGTATGCTTGATTGATGCCATCTTCAAACCAGCCCCCACCGCGATGCATGCCTTCGAGGCGATCCAGGAAGGTGTCGATCACGATGCGGTCGGTCGATCGACCGTAACCTTTTGTAATGAGGAATTCCAGAATGTGGACCCCCATGAAGTAATGATTGTTGTTTACGATGCCATTGCCGCGCGCGGTTCCGAGCCATTGCGCGACTTGATCCTTGTGCGCCTGACTGAGTGGCTCCCACAAAACCTCAGGAGCAATTTGGAGTGCGATTGCTAACAGACCAATCTCAACGTGATGTTGGTGGTAGTTGGCATCTGGACCCCAATAGTCAGGACTATTCGGGTCGGACCCAACGGCTAGTCCGTTGCGGAACCATTCACCGAGAGTCCGCCGCAAGTCTTCATCATCAGGATGATCAGCGCTCTGAAGCCAGTGCGCAGCGAGAAGCAGAGGACGGGCGAAAGACTCGAGCCTATCTGCTTGGACGTCGTGATCACTGACTTGGCCTTCGATCGGAATATCGGCGGCACCGGGCGCCATGAAAGGCACCAGCGGCTCTAATAGACTCCGAGTCTGATTTTGCCAGTGACGGTAAGCGGGAGGAAGATCGATAGACATTATCGGTAAAATTCGGATCGGGTAGTTAAGTGGAATGATCGTAAACGACGGGAGTGATTTGGCCGGAGAGTTCCTCTCCATTCAGATACGCGGCTAGGTTCAATAAGCCGTGGGCACCGGCATCTCTGCGGCGATCTGACGTTGGGCCTGCTAAATGCGGTGATAGTGAAACATTGCTCAGCCCGCGGAACCCAGAGTCTGCCGGCAGTGGTTCCTGAGAGAATACATCCAAACCGATGGAAATCTCTCCTTCCCGAGCGATTTTTTCCAACGCGATTTCATCAACGGTGGCTCCACGTCCGACATTTACAAAAACACTGCCTGGGCGAAGGAGTCGAAGGTGGTCTTCCCCGATCGAGCGACGGGTTTCTTCGATCAGGGGGGCGAGTTCGACGATGACGTCGTGTTCGCTCATTAACTCGTCCAACGACGCGATTGAGCGGACATTGTCAGCGATACCTTTTTCAGGATTCATATCTGGTGCGAGAACGCCTATGTTGCAGCCAAATGGGCGCAACAGCTCGATCAGTGAGTGAGCCACGCGACCATAACCACGAAGCCCTACGCGTCGGCCAAACAGGGAGGCGGTTTGACTAGTGCGTGCTTTCCAAGCACCATGAACGTGCATTTGCACCGCCCAGTGAGGGGAGCGTCGCAAACAACTCAATACATGAAGCAGTGCGCCTTCCGCGACGGTTCGACTGATGGAATGTCCCCAGTTGGTGACGACAAGACTATCGGTGATATGCTGACGGGTAACGAGTTTCTTAACCGATCCGGCGAGGTAGCACACGTAACGGAGCGCAGGTGGCAAGACGTCGGGAAGGGGAGGCGTCTTCCAGCATGAGACCAGTATCTCTGGATTAATCTCACGCAGACGCTCGTGCCACTCTTCCAACGAAATGTCCGATGGATCGATGTGAGTGTGCGGTTTTGAATAGGAGAGGAGTTCGTCGTGCATGCCGGCCGGAAGAAACTCGCGAGTTTCGATATCCGTTAGGCATTCGAGGAGAGGTTTGGGGGTAAACATGTTCAAGCAGGAGGTAGGCACTCGAGGATCCGAGCAGATGGAGTGCGGGGGGTAATCTGCAGATCGGTCAGACCCGCAGGGGTGAAAAATTTGTCGTAAGTTTTTAGATGGTGAGTCTTGCCACCTGCGCTTACTTCAACTTCTCCGGCCGTGACGATATTGATCGAAAACGTGTCGGAGGATTTGGAAAAACTGTCCGCGACATGAGTCTGACCGACGCGGAAGCACGACGTCTTATCGGTGCCAATCAATGTCTCCTGCCAAGACTCCGAGCTAAGCGCGGTGCGGTCGGAGGGAGCGCAAGCGAACTTGGTCGCCACGGATTCGAGCGGATAGGCGGACTGGTCCACCATGGAGAGTCCAAAATCTACGTCGCGCCCCATGAAACGGGCAGCCTCTGGTAACACGTATCCGGCTCGCTCAAACTCAAATCTAATGGCAAAATCGGTGGGCTCCTGAATCTCTACCATGAATAAACCCTCGCCAAGGGCATGGGGTGTTCCGCCGGGAATGAAATAGGTGTCTCCGGGTTTTACCGGGATCTTATCGAAACAAGCTTCAAGGGCGGCAATGTCCTGGGTTTCAATCCAGTGCCGTAGATCATTCTGATCGGGCGGTCGCTGAAACCCGACGTAGATGAAGGGATCGGTGACATCTTCTCGGACCGAAAGGATGTGGTAGGCCTCGGTTTTTCCACTCGGGGAGTTTAGCACCCGCCGAGCAAACTCATTGGAAGGATGGCATTGGAAATGGAGTCGGATTGCTGAATCTAAAAACTTGATAAGCAGCATGGGAGAAACGCCGTGTTTCTCCACGTGATCGGCTCCCAAAAAGTAAGTGGGATCTGATTCCAGTAAGGCTTTAAAGTCGTGGATTTCGTCGCTGACTAAAACCTGAGAGACTCCTTCTTGCACCGATTCGCGTCCCCGGTTTACGGCGCGTGTCATGGAGCCAATCCAGTCCTCCGAGAAATGAGAATCATCCGGGGCTGGTTTACCGGCCAATCGATCCAGCGTCGCTCCACCCGGATAAGTCCGCCAGACGCGATTTTGCGGCAAGAGGACTAACTGGTCGTGTAGAGGTTTAATGGATACCATGGCAAAAATCAGATTACGGCAGTTAGACCGCCATCGAGCATCAGAATCTGACCATTGAGGAAATCAGAAGCGGGGCTCGCCATGTAGACTGCTGCGCCGGTGAGGTCGGACACCTTGCCCCAACGACCGGCTGGAGTGCGGCCCTTGATCCAGCCATCAAATTTTTCGTCAGCCATCAAGGGGGCAGTGAGTTCGGTCGCGATGTAACCGGGACCGATACCATTGATCTGAATATTGTGCTGGGCCCATTCACCACACATCGCTCGAGTGAGCATTTGTAGTCCACCCTTGGCGGCCGCGTAGTTGCCCGTCGTGGGTCGAGCGAGCTCACTCATGAGTGAGCATATGTTGATAATTTTACCTGCTCGAGACTCGATCATGGCCGGGGCAAAAGCCCGGCTGACGAGAAAGGCACTGGTGAGGTTGGTCGAAAGGACGGTCTCCCAATCCGCCAGGGACATGTCGATCAGAGGCGAACGTCTTTGGATGCCGGCGTTATTAACCAACACATCAATGGGGCCGATGGTATTGGCGGCGGCGGTCACTTCACTCTCAGAGGTGACGTCGAACGGACAACCGGTAACGGCCAAGCCGGCCGCTTTTAATTCGGCTACGGCAGCGTCCAGTTTTGCGGTATCGCGTCCATTTAGAACCACCTCGGCGCCCGAATGCGCCAAAGCGCTGGCCAACGCTTTTCCAATGCCCTGGGAAGAGCCGGTGATAAGTGCTTTTCGGCCTTGGAGGCTGAAGTTCGGTGCGGAATTATTCATCAAGTCAGGTCGGTTCTTCGCCCTTTGAATGGCGGACCAGTAATGTGCCGATCCCCATCACCGTGAGTCCGCAGAATACAAAGGATAGTCGTCCCAGCGGAGGGTTGGGAATCAAGGTCATCAGTAAAACCACGGCGCCGTAGGGAATACAGAGCCAACCCATCATGCGGGCCTGTTTATTGTCGGATGAGGGAGCTGATTCCTCTTCGGCGTAGTTGACGGGTCTATCCACATTTTTGGAGAAGATTTCGATGTCCGCCTTAACCGCAGGATCCTGAAATTCGTAGAATCGACGGGTGAAGAGGAACCACGCTACACCGGCCCCGGTGATTGTGAATACGCCAATGCCTTGTTCCCAGTTCTGACGTTCCCATGTCGTAATTCCATCGGTGGAACCGAATATTCCGACAGCCCAATCGATATTAAGAAACGTGTTGGTTAGGAAACTGACAAAGAAGCAAACCACCAGCGTCGACCATCCAGTCCAACCCGGGGTCCGGCGGATGATTAATCCCAGCACGAGCGGAACCACATAAGGTAGGCTCACCAGGATTTGGAACTTCAACATCAGTTCGAACAGTGAGAGGCCCTTAATCTGGCTATAGAATATCGCGATCATGATCACGAGCAGTCCCAGCACGACGGTCACACTCTTACCGACATTGAGTAGTTCCTTGTCCGTGGCGTCGGGTCGAAGTATCGGTTGGTAGAAATTCTTGACGAAGATACCCGCATTTCGATTCAGCCCTGAATCCATCGAGGACATCGTGGCCGCAAAAATACCTGCCGCCAAAAGCCCCATCATGCCAACCGGGAAAACGGTTTGGGCGATGGCGAAATAGGCACCTTCCGCCGGTTTACCCAAGCTGGGGAAAACGGTGCCTAGATCCGTGGGATTCATCGACTGAATCATGGGAGGAAGGAACCAAAAGAAGACGCCTCCCAAGAAAAGACACCCGGCGAGAATGCCGGCTTTTCGGGCATGCTTACTGTCCTTCACGCAAAGATACCGGGACGCATCGTTGAGGTTGTTGGTCGACAGAAATTGTTTCAGGAAGATAGCGACACACCAAAACAGGAGATAATCATCAGTGAAGAGCTTACCCATATCCAGCCGCGTGGTGCTTAGTTTCTCCACGACCGTGTGAAAGCCGCCGGCGTGAGCCACCGCGAGCACTGCGGTGATTATCGTGATGGGGATGAGGATAAGCACCTGCACGAAGTCACTGGCGATAACCGCCCAACTTCCACCCAAGAGAGACATCAGGAGCACACAAAGTCCGGTAATGACGATGGTGATTTTTACATCAAATCCGAATGCAGCTGAGAAAAAGATACCCATGCCGTAGAGCCAGATTCCTCCCGTCATCAACTGCAGCGGCATGATAATCCACGTGAAGGTTTGTTCGCTACCTCGCCCAAACCGTTGCTTGACCGCTTCCATCGAAGTAATCACCCGCAGCTGTCGCATTTTGGGGCCAAAGTAGACCGCGTTGAAAAAGAAGCCCACGGCGTTGGCGACAAAGATCACCATGATGGGCCATCCATCCAAGTAAGCGCGACTGGATGCACCGGTGAAGGTCCAAGCGCTGAATGATACCATGAAGGCTGATCCTCCAGCCATCCACCACATCACCTGTCCGCCACTCCGGAAATAACTGCCGACATCTGAAACGAAGTGCCGGAATACCCAGCTGATCGTCAGCATGAAAACAAAGTAGAGAGCGAGAACAGCGAGGTCGTAAGGTGTCATGGGGTAGAAAACCCAATCGGAGATTAATAATTATGAATTCTCAACCACGAAATTGCCGCATAGGCGGATTTTTGGTCTTATTAATCAATCGACCGATGCGGTCGACTCGCCGATGTGCAGCTTGGAAGCGAGCACGAGATCACTAAAGATACCTTCACTCGAACCGAGTTGCTGATCCGTGATCATAGCCGCGGCTCGGCTGCCTAAATCCAACGGATCACAGCCCGCGGAAGTGATCCGGGGGGTGTATTTTTTCGCCGTTTCAGAGAAGTCGGCAGCGGCAATACTACAATCTGCAGGAACATGATAACCAGCATGTTGCAATGCCCGGATCGCGCCGATCGCCATCGAAATATTATAGGTTACAAATGCGGTGGGGAAGTCAGGGCGCTTGATGCCAGGCATTATGCTGAGCATGGCTTCATTTCCTTCGGCTCGATCGCCTTCTTTGCGCAGAACGTCGTAGCGGGGATTGTGCTTCAGACCGAGGTTAGCCAACGAAGACTTGAAACCGTTGAATCGAGTCTCATGGCGACTCAGACCAAAGTTCCCCCCGAGCCAACCGATGCGCTTATGTCCGAGGTCGTGGAGGTGGGTAACGGTGGATTTCAACGCTTCGGGTTCGTTACCGATGATTGAGTGGCAAAACCCGGCGTGACGCGCTGATACGGCAACAATCCGTCGGCTATGCCGTTGTAGTAGGGTGAGGAATTCTTCACTCACCTGTCCCATTAATATAATACCTTTGATGGCATGTCCGGGGCCGAAGAATCGGGCCAAGCGTTCATCGTCCAACGAGTCTTCGGAGCCGAGGATCGAGGTGGTAAAACCAGTATCTAGGGCAGAGCTGTTGATACCGTGATAGACGTGACTGAAGTAGCTGCCTTGAGTGTGAACTTGGACTCCCGCTCGCATGATCACCCCAATTTGCCGGGTCCGCGTATCGGAAGGAGAATTCTCAATTTTTATCCCCTTCGGTTGGTATCCCGCCGAAATCGCGTAATCCCATATCTTCTTGTAGGTTTGAGGGTTTATGCGCTCGCTCTGTCCGTTAAGGGTGAGTGAAACGAGCGCCTGAGATACTCCTAGTTCTTTGGCGATAGATTGCTGTGAAACTCGACGTGGTTTAGGCACATTTAAAGTATTACTGATAACTATTATAAATGGACAATGTTATTAATTAAACGGGGGGGGGGCAGAAGTCCTAGTGTTTTCGAGAAAATCAGACCCTTCAGATGTCGAACATCGTGGAATGTCGATTTTCTCAAGCCATGGGCATTTTGAAAATCGATAATCCCGCCTCAGCTGAATCCGAATAGGCTATTTAATCGAGTTAGAGCGCCGCCTCCAACTCGATTGAGTCAAAGGGTAGGAATGGGACTCAGATTGGGAACTGTCCCGAACGCTGAATAATCAGTTGAGCCGTTAGCGGGTGCATTCCGGAACGTTGCAGGGCGGTGTGAGGAGCTGAATCATGTGCCGATTTGAGGGATATATGTCATTTCAACAAACGTCGCCGGTCGACCCAGCGGATCAGAAACCGCTAAGGGACTCGGGGGCGGAGGCACTACCTTGGAGTACTCCTCAAACTGAATACTTACGCTCTTGAGGTCACTTAAACTTGTTTCGCATGTCCTGCAGTCCAGGGATTCCCGCCATCAAATGCTGATGTTTAGCGTCGAACCGCTGGATCAATGAGCGCTGCTGTTTGCCCACCAGAATAGTAAAAATATAGCCCCGATGGCCAGGGGATGTGCTCGTGGGGTGATAACCATTATCCACCACAAAGGTTGAACGATGTTGAGTCATCACGGCCGTCGGCTCTTCGCCGTCGCGGTAGTGATACTGACCACCGAATCCCGACTCGGGATCGAAGCGGTAGTGATAGACTTCTTCGAATGCGGTTTCTTCCGGCGGGGCCTCCTGATCGTGTTTGTGAGGCGGGTAGCCCGACCAACAACCGGGCGATGCGTAGAGTTCACTCACGAGTAGATTTCCGGCCCGACCATTGGCTGACTGTCCTAAGATATGGCGGATGGTGCGTTTGGAGTGCGTCTCGATGGATCCAACTTCGACGCTTTCCACCGCTGCGGGTAAAATCCTAAACGGCGCATGGACCTCGGTCGTGTATCCACCCGCGATCGCGATTTCGGCCGCGCCCACTGAGGCGGTGATTTTTACTTCCGCTCCGGTTCCAGCGTAAACGGAGTCCGCACAACCGGACCAAATGTTTTCTCGTCCGCCGATTTCACTAAATGATTGTTCGCCGACTTGCACTTCGACTTTCCCTGATAGCACCACCAGCAAGAGCTCAAAGTCATACTGACGGTCGACAATGATCTCCCCGGGTTCGAGCGTGACCAACCGAAAGTAGGTCAGTGGAATATCAGATGATCCCGCAGGGATGATCGTTTCGTCGGTGGCTTGGGGAGGGGAGATGTAGCGAGCCATGGAGCCACCCGTGAACCGCCAGTTGAGCGGAGTCCATCCCAATTCTGCGCCCTGAATCGAGATTCTTATTCGTCGCGCAGGGCTACCATTGGATCGATCCGAGTCGCTCGGCGGGCGGGCAGGATGCAAGTAATGGCCGCGACACTCATGAGTAAAATTAAGGCACCAATAAATGAAATCGGATCGATTGGACTCACGCCGAACAATAGATGTTGGAGCAATCGTGAGACTGCTAGGTAGCCGACCAATCCGATACCCGCCCCAATTCCACCAGCCACATACCTTGGCGTAGAATCAGATGTAACACATCGTTAGCGGCTGCACCGAGGGCCATTCGAATGCCCAATTCTTGCGTCCGTTGACCCACGCTAAAGGCGAGCGCGCCATACACGCCTAAGGATGCGAGCAATACTGCGATACCGCCAAAGACACCTAATAGTACCATGGGAGTGCGCTTGCTCTGGAGCGTGCTGTTTATCCGGTCCGATAAGGTGCGGATTTGGTAAACGGGAAGTTCGGGATCAATATTCAAAACAGTGCTGCGAACAGCCTCGATTAAACTCGCGGGCGCCACCTGGGTTCGGATGGTGAGGGTGATGCCATTCACCGGTCTCTGCGCATAGGAATAGTAGATCGTTTCCTTCCGGATGGGATCATCCAGGCCGAGGCTTTTGATGGGAGTGATAACTCCGACAATTGTGCGCACGTTTCCTGGAGTAGGCTCGTCTGAACCGCGGTAATTTTTTACCCAATAGGATCTTGGTCGGGGAAATAGCGATCCACCAAAACCTGATCGACAATCACAACTTGTTCGCCATCGGCGTGGTCAAATTCGTTAAAATTCCGTCCTCGTAGTAGCGGAATTTTGAGGGTTTCGAAAAACCCCGAAGTGACGGCCCTGATTTATCCGTGAGGGGCCGATACCCCTGCTGGTGGAGTGTATCCCACGATACGATACGTCCCCTGACTGTTGGAGTAGCCGAATGGAGCGATACTTGAAAGGCCAACGGTTTCAACGCCCGGAATGCTGAGAAGATCCTGCTCGAGACGATCGGCAAAATTCAAGAGTTGGTGATTTTCACCGTAAGCATAGTCGGGGAGCGTGAGTCGAGCGGTCAGCACTGAGGTGGAATCGAATCCAGTCGGCTGTGACTGGAGTTTCTGAAAACTACGGGTCAATAGAGCGGCGGTGGTCAGCAGCATGAGTGAAAGCGCGATCTCACCGATCACCAATGCACTGCGAAGTGTGCGTAGACGGCGACCTCCGGTGGTTCGAGAACTGCCCGACTGCAACGCATCTCCCGCCGAGGGCCGAGAGGCTTGGAGGGCAGGGATCAAGCCGAAGATGAGTCCGGTCAAACCTGCACAGCCCAACGTGAATCCAAATACCGTTAGATCCAGTTCGATCGTCTCGCCTCTAGCTAGGTCAGTAAATTCCAAGGCTTCCATGCCTGAGATTCCCCATAATGCGATCAGGGCCCCTAGCGTGCCACCAATGATAAATAGCAAAAAACTCTCGCTTAATAATTGGCGAATAAGAGTCCACCGGCTGGCTCCCAGGGCCGAGCGGATGGCGAATTCTCGTTCCCTCGAGAATGACCGAGTTAAGAGGAGATTAGCCACGTTGGCGCAGCCGATCAAAAGAGCGGCGATGACCCCGGCTTGAAGCAGCTACAGCATCGAGCGAACTTCCTTCGTTTCCATTTCGAGGAAAGACTGAGCGATGCCGGTGAAACCGCTGCTCTCCACCCAGGGGCGGAATTTAGGATAAACCTGCAAATTCTGTTCAATAATTGCCGCGCAATCTGCGCTGAGCATTTCCGGGGTAGTGCCCGGCTTAAGGAGGGCCACCATGTCGGAGTATTCGTTACCTCGCTCATCAATGGTTTGCTGCTCCGGGGTGAATGCGAATGGGACCCAGAGTTTGATGTGAGCCGCAGGGAAAGCGAAAGACGGGGGCATGACGCCTATCACCTCATAAATTTCGCCATTCAGACGGATTGCATCGCAGCACGTTTGGCTACGAGGCGAAGCAACCTGATGCTTGGATGGCCAAGTTAAAGGGAGCGCTACGCCGGATGAGTCGAGAGCACCCTGAGTTGGGCTAGATGAAGATCGCTCGCCCGCTGAAGAAAGCAGGCTGGCGAGTCGGAGCGCGTTTGATCCAACGGCTGCGCCAGCAGCTCGGTCTGATGGTGCCCGTGAAGAAGCCCAAGCGACGGCGCGGTGGGATCTCCACTGGGCTGCCGACGAAGGCGACGCATCCCAATCACGTATGGACGTGGGACTTCGTGCACGACACGACGATGCGTGGTGGCAAGCTACGTATGCTTACGGTCCTCGATGAATACACCCGGCAAAGCCGGTGCATCCACGTGGATCGTAAGATCAACGCACGCAAGGTGCGATCAATCATGAACCGGCTGATTGCCGAGCACGGAGCTCCGGAGCATATCCACAGCTACAATGGCTCAGAATTTATCGAGAAGGAGTTACGAGCATGGCTCGCATCCCAGTCGATCAAGACGCTCTACATCGATCCGGGCAGTCCCTGGCAAAACGGATACATCGAGAGCTTCCATGCTCGACTGCGCGACGAGTGCCTCAATCGAGAGATACTCTACACGCTGACCGAAGCGCGTGTTGTGATCGAAGACTGGCGAAGGAAATACAACCACCTGCGCCCCCACGGTTCGTTGGGCTACATCAGCCCCATCGAGTTTGAACAAAAGCTCGAAGCAGAGTCCTCCTCTCAAGGGAAGGGCTCCAGTCGGCCTCCGGCCTCCTTCCGCCCATCCCTTGACTTACTCTACACCCTCAACCACTACATCAACCCGTCCAGACTAACCGTTTAGTTGGTCCAGTTTGCGTAACCCGACCACGGCCCTCAACATCTGGGCGCGGGAGTTTCTCACCCGAGGAGTGAAACCCAAGCGGTTTGCCGTCCTGCCGTTGAGTCGAGACATCGATGGCGGATATTTTACCGAGCAGTTGCGCAACGCATTTGCCGAGGCCGCGATAGGCACTGAATACGCTCTGTTCACTCGCCAAGATGATGCGACCTTCAATGCGATATTGGATGAAATCCGCATGGGTGACGAATTCGGCGACACCATGGACCCAAGCACGATTCAGAAATTCGGTGATCTCCAAGGCGTCGAAGGCATCATCGTAGGCCGCGTGACTGGGGTGTATCGTGGCGTGGCCGACACCGGAACTGGGGTGGTGCAAATCGAAGGCGGTCGCGAAGTCATGCAGGTGCGCGTATCGATGCAGGCTTACGCGGTCGAAACCGGACAATTACTTTGGGGCGCAGAACGCATGGCTATGGCGGAAATGCCAGCCAGCCAACTCGTGATCAAACGCGACTGGATCAAGCAGGGCGCGATGTGGCTAGGCGGTGGACTCTTCGCGGTATTCGCTCTCTGGGTGTTGCTGGTACGATTACAGTCCTCGAACCGCCCCCGCTAACGCCCACCAAACCGGCGCGTTAGGCAAGGGGAGCCGATTAGAAAGAGCAGAAGGCTTTTAGAGCTCTTTGCTAAATCACCCGCAGGTGTGGGCCTCGATCGCTTAACGCGGAGACTCCATTCGCGACTGCGGTAGATGGGGGTGGCGAAGCATTTCGGTCTCATGGTCCCGGCGTTATCGTTGGCCTGACGGCTGGGCTTGATTGCCGGTGAGGGGCGAATCAGACGACCGTCCCAGGTGTTCCCCGATGATTTAGGCGCTGTTGCGCTCCAGCTTATAGGTAAATTATTGAATGACTTTGATTTAAGTCATTTGGAGAAGAACTGAAGTCGATATGACTTTTGGCGCTTAAATTGGATGCCAGATGTGACGCCGCGATGAGACCAAGTCGTGGGGTATTTCGAGGGTAGAGATCGAGGGATTCCGCCCAAATTGGCTATTTACCCATTTTTCTAACGTTTCTGAGGATCTACTCTTGACCTAATGGGGAGAAAATGGGTCATTTTGGGGCGAATTGGGGCACTAATGCCTTTAATGCAGATGTCTACTCCGTCCAAAGCTTACCTCGCCGGGAATTTCCGGCACCTCCTCGACGATAAGAATCGTGTCACGATTCCGTCGCCGTGGCGTGGGCTGTTCGAGAAGGGGACTTCGTTTTTGGCGATTCCTAACCCAGGCGGATACGTGTCGGTTTTGCCGCCAGAAGAGGCCAACAAGCTCTACGAGAAGTTTGCTCAAGTGCCGCTGTCCGATACCGCCGCCCAGAATGACATCAGTGTGTTCATGTCAGGCACCCAGTCCTTCAGCTTCGACAGCCAGGGACGGATAGCGCTGAGCGAGTCGTTGTTTGGCCATGCCGGACTCGGCGGTCCTAAAAGTGAGGTCGTCCTCGTGGGCGGGCTTAATAAATTCAATATATACAACCCGACGATGTGGTCGCAGGTGGAGCAGGAATCCACGACCGCAAGTCAGCGCAGTGTGATGCAGCGCTTCGGAATCTGATCATGGCGGTATCCACCATCAGTTTCTCGAAGCCTTCCTCCGATTCCGCGGCCGGTTTCGGAACCGACGCCTGTGGCGGGGTGGCTTCGTCTGCCCGCCTCGAAGAGCGCCGCCGTCGTCGCGAGTTCTTGGAGCAGTATTTTTCACCGGTCGTTTCAGAGGCAGCGATGCCTTCGGCGATCGATCGTCTGGTAATGTGGAGGAGTCATCATGGCCGCCATTGCATTTGAACCTCTGATCGATCGTATGAATCCCGGCCATCAACCCGTCCTGCTCGCCGAGGTGCTTGAGCTACTCGCTCCCACTCCGGGGTCGCGGATTCTCGATGGCACGTTTGGCGGCGGTGGTCATACCCAAGCTTTGCTCGAAGCGGCGCCGGACGTGCAAGTCGTCGCCCTCGACCGCGATCCCGCAGCCCAACCCCGCGCTGAAGCATTGCAGGCCGATTTCGGCCCACGTTTCCAGCTCATCGACACCGACTTTGGTCGTCTGGGCGAACTCGATCTCGGCACCTTTGATGGTGCGTTGTTCGATTTGGGCGTTTCCTCCTTCCAACTCGATGAGGCTGTGCGCGGTTTCTCTTTCCGCCATGATGCTCCGGCCGATATGCGTATGGATCCACGGAGTGGTGTCCCGGCGTCGACTTGGTTAGAAACGGCTACCGAAGAGATGCTCGTGCGGGCCGTGCGTAACTATGGCGAAGAGAAGAGCTGGCGCCGGGTTGTAAAAGCTATCATCGCCGCCCGGGGCACCGGTCAACTTTCCCGCACGGCCTCGCTGGCCGAGGTGGTGGCCGCTGTCATTCCTGCGGCCCTGCGCCGTCAATCCAGGATTCATCCTGCGACTCGCACTTTTCAAGGTATTCGTATCGCGGTGAATGATGAGATCGGCGCCATTGAACGCGCTCTTCCGGCCGCGTTCGAACGCCTGAACTCAGGCGGGGTGTTCGCCATGATCAGTTTTCACTCCCTCGAGGATCGGCCCGTGAAGCGATTTTTCCGCCGGCAATGCGGCCAGCCCGTTGGCACCAACGACTCCACCCCTCAAGACCTGCGCGAAAAACTCGCCGATGCCTTGACGCGTAAGCCCATCACCGCCGGCGAAACCGAACTCGCCGAAAATCCCCGCAGCCGTTCCGCGAAACTCCGCGGACTGCGCAAACTTTGACCCTCGTCGCGCCATGAAAAAATCAGCCTCTGCATTCGTCAGTGAATTAATGGTCTACCTCTTGGTTTTGGCCGGATTCAACGGATCCGTCTGGCTGGGCACGGTGTGGATGCGTCACCAAATTTCGGAGACAGCCGAACTAACCAAGCAAACTGAACGCCGACTCGTGGCGGTCGAGCGACGCCTGGCTGAGACCTCAGCCCGGCTCGCCAGCGAGCAATCGCCCCAGACGTTAGAGTCTAGAAACCGCGAGATGCAGCTCGGCCTGGTTCGCCCGGCCGAGTTGCACATCGTGCGGATCGAGGAATCGCCGGAAGAACGATTGGCTGCGATGCGCAACTTCGAAATATTTTCTAAGGAAGTTATCACCGGCGATGAATCGGTGCGCTTTACCTTAATCAATCCCGGGGCCCGCTGACGCTATCACGAATGTCGAAGGGTTTCGCCTCCAGTTTCCGTCTCGTTCTTCTCGCTACCGCGGTTCTCCTCTGCTTTGCCAGTGTGGGAGTGCGGCTCGTGCATCTCCACGTGTTGGAACGTGAACACTTGGTCAGTTACGTAGATCGGGCCCGCAGTTCGATCTTCAAAGAACAGGCGCGGCGCGGCGACATCCTCGATGCCAAAGGCGACGTGCTCGCCACCTCCCGCACCGTCATCCAACTCGGCGTCGATCCTCAGATGTTGCGCGAAGAAGACCGGGCAGACTGGCCGGAGCTAGCGCGCCTAATTGGGCAACCGCTCGAACAACTCGTCTCGACCTTTAATCGCACCAAGCGAATCTCTAAAACGGGGAAGACCAGTCTCATTCGTTGGGCCAAGTTGGTCGACGAAATTGAGGAATCCACCTACGACGCCGTGGGTAAACTCGGCATCAAAGGTGTATACGGAAACCGTTCTTATCGTAGAACTTATCCTAGAAATCAACTAGCGGCTCATCTCGTTGGATTCGTCAATCGTGAGGATGACCCCTCGGGCGGAATCGAGAGCTACGCTGATTTTTACTTACGTGGTCAAGATGGCTGGCGGGAATCGGAAAAGGATGGTCTACGCCGCGAAATGGCTCAATTCCGCAAACGCGAAGTCCCCGCCAACGATGGTTACAGTGTCGCGCTTTCGATCGATTCGATGGTGCAGCATTTGATCGAGACCGAACTCGCTTACATCGGGGAAAATTACCAACCGGCTAAAGCCTCGATTATCGTTTCCGATGCCAAGAGTGGCTTCATCTTGGGTCTGGCGAATTACCCTTCGTTTGATCTCAACGAATACGGTCGCGCGACCCTAGATCAGCAACGCAACACGGCGGTGACCGATCTGCTCGATCCGGGTTCGACGTTTAAGATTGTCGCGACCTCCGCCGCGCTTGATCGCGGTTTGGTTACGCCCCGCACGAAGTTCAATTGCTCGATCGCATCTCTCGAATTCGAAGGTCGAGTGCGCAAGTTCATGCCCGATGATCACGAGCACGATCACCCGTTGAGTGTGGCCGAAATCATCAGTCAATCGAGTAACATCGGTGCCGCTCAACTCGGCATGCGACTCGGCGAAAAGGGTATGTATGATTCCGCCCGATTGTTCGGCTTCGGTGAGCCCTCTGGTTTCCCGTTGGGTTATGAAAGTCGGGGCCTGTTGAACACCCCGGACAAATGGAGTGCCTTGGAGATTACCCGGATCCCCGCGGGTTACAGTATCTCGGCCACCCCGATTCAAATTCACTACGCGATGGCCACGATTGCCAGCGGGGGAGAGCTCCTCCGCCCGCAGGTGGTTAAGGAAATTCGCGACGCGCAGGGCAAGGAAGTGTTTTCATTCGGAGGCGTCTCGCGCCGCCGGGTGATCAAAGCAGAAGTCGCCCGTCAGATGGCGCGCATGTTGGTGGGCGTCACCGAAGAGGGCACGGCCAAGGGCGCCGCAATCGAAGGTTATCAAGTGGCGGGTAAAACGGGTACCGCTCAAAAACTTATCGATGGTCGTTATTCGAAAAAGAATCACGTCGGATCGTTCGTCGGATTCTTACCTGCCTCCGATCCCGAAATCGTGGTTACGGTGATCGTGGACGATGCTCGACTGGAGCTTGGCCGGCTCAACTACGGCTCGGCGGTTGCCGTGCCAGCTTTCCGCCGCGTGGCAGAACAACTTATTTCTTATCTCGATATTAAACCTGTGGTCGCTCCTGAAGCTCAACCACGCCTTGCCTTGGAAGGATCCCGTTGGTGATCGGCTATCTTACACAAAACTATCCACTCATTCAAGCCTTTGGTGCTCCTTCTCCTACTCGCACTCGGCGCGAATCGATCGCGCGTAACCGTGTTTTCAAAATGGCTCCCAAACTTTCCGACACTCTTTCTGAGGACGAAGTCACGGCGGTTAAAGGGGAGCTCGCGCGCCCCATTTCCGGTCTAGCGATTGATAGCCGTCGGGTTGTTCCTGGTAACGTCTACTTTGCTCTTCCCGGTCTGCGCACGGATGGGGCTCTTTTCATCGATGAAGCCGTCTCGCGGGGAGCGGTGGCGGTTATTTCTACGGTCATGCCGCGAACCGCGTCCAGCAAGGTCACCTTTGTGCAGACGGCTGATCCGCGCGCTTTGGTAGCGACGGTGGCGCGACGCTATTTTAAATCTCCGGATGAGGAACTGGCCGTCACGGGAATCACCGGAACCAACGGCAAGACCACGGTGGCGCATCTCGTGCGGCATCTGTTGGGGGGCGAAAAGCCGGTGGGTTTACTGGGCACGATTGCTTACGATCTAGGTGCTCGCACGGTGCCGTCTTTTCGCACGACACCTGAGGCGATTGATACGTTCGGGATGCTCGCCCAGATGCGTGATGCCGGCTGTGAAAATGCGGTCATGGAAATCAGTTCCCACGGTATTGATCAACAACGGGTGCAAGGGCTCGGGTTAAAGGTCGCAGTCTACACCAATCTTACTCGCGATCACCTCGACTACCATGCGTCGATGGATGAGTATTTCGAAGTTAAGGCGCGTATTTTTACCGGTGAATTGGGTCGTCGCCCCGATAAATCAGTGATTAATCTCGATGACCCATACGGCGCGAAGTTGGTCGCTCGGTTGGATGAGAAGCAGTCGCGACTGACTTATGGCGAATCGCCCGAAGCGGACGTGCGAGCAACCGAAATCGAATACGGGTTTAAGAACACGAAACTCACCGTGATCTGGCCCCAGGGCAGTCGTGCCATTGAGTCGCCGTTGATCGGACGTTACAATCTTTCGAATCTATTGGCCGCCGTTGCCACGGTGATTGCATCGGGCCGTAAGCCTGAGGACTTCCTTAACCGATTGAACACCTTCGCGGGAGTTGCGGGTCGCATGGAACGGGTCGAAGAGGGACAACCCTTCAACGTGCTGGTGGATTACGCTCACACCGATGATGCTCTGCGCAATGCGTTGGCCATGCTGAAGCCCGTCACTCCGGGTCGACTGCTCGTGGTATTTGGATGTGGGGGAGATCGAGATCGGGCAAAGCGTCCGATGATGGTCCAGGCTGTGCAGGAGCACGCCGACTTCACCTTCGCAACTGCCGATAATCCGCGTCGCGAAGAACAAAGCCAAATTTTTGATGATATGAAAACCGGTGTAACCGCGCCGAATCGGATCACTTGGATAGAAGACCGGCGCCAGGCGATCAGCCTCGCGTTGGATATGGCTGAACCCGGTGACAGTCTGCTCATCGCGGGCAAGGGCCATGAGCCTTATCAAGAATTTGCCGACACGGTCGTGCCATTTGATGACCGCCTCGTGGCGCGGGAGTTGATTGGCATCAAACAAATCACAACCGACTGACCCGTCTAACCTATGCCCCACTTCGAACCCGCTCAACTTTCCGCTTGGACCAACGGTCAATGGACCGGAGAGCCTGCGTGCGAGTTGACCGGATTTGGCATCGACACTCGGAAGTTGGAGTCGGGTCAGATATTCGTCGCATTGCGCACGGAGCATCGGGATGGGCACGACTATTTGAACCAAGCCGCGGCCGCGGGGGCCAGTGCCGCCTTGGTGGCGGAGGCTCGTCCCGAATCAGATTTACCGCAATTAGTGGTCGCTGATCCCCTAAAGGCCTTTCAACAGATCGCACTCAAACACCGTCAGAATTTTACCGGTAAAGTAATCGGTATCACCGGCAGTGCGGGCAAGACATCGACCAAGAACCTGCTCGCCGGAATGTTGGGCACTCGCACTCTTTCTACGGAAGGAAATCTCAACAATCACCTCGGAGTTCCGCTCACGTTAACTCGGCTCGACGCAAAGGCCCATGACTTTGCGGTGGTTGAAGCGGGGATCAGTGGTCCCGGGGAGATGGCAGTGCTGGCGGCAATGATCGAACCTGATGCGGCTATTGTGACATTAGTGGATTTTGCCCACACCGAAGATTTAGGAGACCTTGATGGGGTTGCTCGGGAGAAAGCCCTTTTGTTAGCGGCAGTGAAAGAGCAGGGAGATCGAGCCATGCCAGCCAAGGTGGGGGTGATGGCTCCCTTTGCCGCGCTGCCGTCGACTCGAATCGTAGTCACGCAAGTGGATCTCTTTTCAGGTTCGATTGAAACGGATGAGGTTAACTATTTGGCGATGAACCAAGCTGATGGCACTTTGCTGAGTGTGGTGGCAGGTGCTTCTACTCCGGAGACCTATGAGATGGGCCGAGTTAGTGGAGGAATGGCTCAGAATGCGGTGCTCGCAATTACGTTGGCTCGTCGACTGGGCATCTCCGCCGCAGAAGTTCAGGAGAGTTTGATGGCGTGGCGTCCTCCTGCGATGCGAGGCGAAGTCATTCGGGCTGACGGTCGCCTCATTTATCTGGATTGTTACAATGCCAACCCTGCTTCGATGCAGGATGCTTTGCAGGCGTTTGCGGACCTCACGCCAGACGAAATTTCACGTCTACTCGTTTTGGGCGGCATGGAGGAGCTGGGAGCACACTCGGCTTTGAAGCACATGGAATTAGGCGAACAGCTTGAACTTCGGTCGGGTGATTTGGTTGTCGCGGTGGGATCGGGATCCGCCGAACTCAGGGCAGGAGTTCTTAGCCAAGGAGGCCACGATTCACAAATCCAAGTGCACGCTGATACGACGAATATCAGAGACATTGTTTCACACTGGGATGGTCCAATATTCATCAAAGGCAGTCGCCGCTACCAACTGGAAACGGTGTTGGCGGAACGAGCCGCTGGGCTGCACTGAGCCATGCTTTCCTACCTCGCTGAATACGAACATATTTGGGGCCCCTTGCGGGTGCTGCGTTACCTCACGCTACGCACCCTTTTGGCGGCGGGCACCGCTACGTTGGTGGGATTTGTAATCGGACCGTGGTTGATTGCGAAGCTGCAACGACTGAAGTTTGGCCAGCACTACGACGATGATCGCACGGGTGATCTGGCGACCCGATTTGATAAGAAAAACACCCCGACCATGGGCGGTGTTTTGATCTTCATGGCGGTCGCCGTGAGTACTTTATTGTGGGCGGTTCCAAACGTATGGATTCTGACTTCACTCTTTGTGTATGGTGCCCTGACCGCGGTCGGGTTCCGGGATGATTACTTAAAAGTGGTGCGAGGAAACCGAGATGGTATTTCATCACGCGAAAAATTGTTTTGGCAAACAACCGTAACGGCCGTCGCCTTGGTTATACTTGCGACAAATACCCAGAGCGCCGAACATATCCGCGAACTCTGGGTGCCCTTCCTGAAGGAACCGATTTTTCTCTTCACCGGAGTGATCGGCATGCTGCTGCTGTTCGTGATGATGTTCTTCTGGGTGGTGGGTTTCAGCAATGCGATTAACCTGACCGATGGACTTGATGGGTTGGCGATCGGCTGCACCATCACGGTTGCTTTGGTTTATGGCATTATGGCCTATGCCGCAGGTAACGCCCGCATCGCGGATTATCTGTTGATAGGATATGTTCCAGGCACAGGTGAACTTGCGGTGATTTGTGGTGCGCTGGTTGGAGCGGGAATGGCATTTCTTTGGTATAACTCACACCCGGCTGAAGTATTCATGGGGGATACCGGATCGTTGGCTTTGGGCGGACTAATCGGAGTGGTCGCCTTCATGGTGCAACAACCGCTTACTCTCGTTATTGTCGGAGGCGTGTTCGTGGTCGAAGCGACTTCGGTGTTTATCCAAGTATTCTATTTCAAATTCACGCGTCGGCGATTTGGGGAGGGACGAAGGTTCTTCAAAATGGCACCGATTCACCATCATTTCCAAAAACTGGGCTGGCCCGAAACGAAGATCGTGCTGCGATTTTGGATTATCTCACTCATGTGTGCCTTGGTTGGCCTCGGCACGTTGAAGCTACGTTGATTATACGATGTTAACCGCTCCTCAATTTCTCGTTCCTTTGATGCAAGCCCCCGTAGCGGTGCTTGGCGGGGGAATAAGTGGTCGTGCGGCAGCGAAACTCATCGAAAAACTCGAAGCTTCGGTCGTGATTTATGATCAAGCGGGAGGGCAGGGAGTCGAAGAGGTATTTCAAGCGAACCAGCACCGCTTGTTGGTGGTTTCCCCCGGTTTTGAGCTCGATCACCCTTGGGTGATGGAAGCACGTTCGGCGGGATTGGTTTGTTTGGCTGAAATTGATTTTGCGTCATTGTTTTGGCGCGGAGAGGTCGTCGCAGTGACCGGAACCAACGGTAAAACGACCCTTACAGAGTTTCTGAGTTTTGCGCTAAACGCGGCGGGCCGCGATGCCTGTGCCGTGGGGAATGTGGGCAATGCCTTCAGTGAGGTCGTGGCGAAACGTGATGGTGGTGCTCCCGACTCGATCGCCATTTGTGAAGTGAGTTCGTTTCAGGCGGAAGCCCTGCACCATTTTCGAGCTGATGCCGCAATTTGGACGAACTTTGCCGAAGACCATCTCGAACGGCACCAATCGATGACGGCCTACTTTATGGCGAAGTGGCGGGTATTGGAACGAGCGATCGGAGGGCAAGTGTTTGCCGGTTCAAGCGTGGCTCGGGTAGCCGAGGACTACGGGCAATCTTTACCGGAATCGGCTATCATCGATACCGAAGAATCCGCCGGAGATATTTTGCTCCGGGGAACGGCTTTCGAAGGCCAGCCTCAGCGCGAGAATTTTATTTTGGCCGCAGCCTGGTGGAGGGCGGCCGGTTTGCGCGAACCAGTATTATACGCAGCAGCTCAGAACTTTGCGGTCGGCCCTCACCGGTTGGCGCGGGTGGGCGAGTATGGTGGTGCGGTCTGGTGGAATGATTCGAAGGCGACAAATTTCCATGCCACCGAAGCGGCGCTTTCGCATTTTGGGGGTAAAGTAATCCTAATTGCTGGTGGTAAGTCGAAAGGGGGGGACGTGGCTGCTTTTGTAGAACGTATCCAATCTCGCCTGAAACACGTGTTGTTAATTGGCGAGACGCGCAATATTCTGGCGACACTTTTTGGAGCGGCTGGGGTGTCCCATCAATCCTGTGCCGACTTAGCCGAAGCCGTGCGGAGGGCCAGCGAGATCATTGAGCAGGATGACGAAGTCCTGTTAAGTCCCGGGTTCTCCAGCCTCGACCAATTTTCTGGTCATGCACAACGCGGCGATACCTTCGTGCAGGTATTGAAATCGGTCATCTTTTCATCCTAGTATTTTAAATCAATCCTCCGAACCTCACTCTCGTCATGAAGCTACTTAACATATTAGGCGCCGTCGTTGCCGTTCACATCGCTGTGCTGGTTCTGGCCATTGCCATTCCCGGCTGTCGCAATACCGACCGGACTCCTGCTCCAATTGCGGGAAACGATGATGCGAATTTCCCCGCAACTTCATATGGTTCGTCACCCATATCTTCCGCACCGGAGATGACCGATGCCGACCTGAATCCGCCCCTCGCATCTGATGTGCCTTTGACTTTTGACCCGAACGCGACGGCCGTCGGGGCCAACGGTCGTTCCAGCCCAACGCGCCCGAACTCAGCGGTTGGCACGGCTTTACAGACGCAATCGGTGGTAGCAGATGTGCGCCCGGCCGAAAATTACACGGTGCAACGTGGAGATAACCTTTGGTCACTTGCTAAGAAAAATAGCCTGACGGTGCGCGAACTCGCCTCTGCGAATGGTTTGCCGGCCGATGCGGGTTTGCGAGTTGGTCAGATGTTGATCGTTCCGGGTAAGACGATAGCAACGCCGTCGTTCTCGTCGAATGTTACACCGACGGCAGACGCGACCTCTAGGACTTACGAAATTCGACCCGGCGATACGCTGGGTAAGATCGCCCAAGCTCACGGCACCACGGTTCGAGAACTGAAAGCCTTCAATCGCTTGACGAGTGATATGGTCCGGGCTGGTTCAAGGTTAGCAATTCCCGAAACAGCACCGGTGACTCCAGCCGCTGCGAACGATTCTCCAGCAGCGGTTTCAGCGCCTGCAGCATCCGTTGCAGCTGGTGCGTTTAAGCACACCGTAGCGCCGGGAGAAAGCCTCACCGTGATCGCCAGTCGATACGGGGTTAAGATCGGCGATATCGCATTGGCCAATAAAGTGCGCGACCCGTCCTTGATTCGCCCTGGTCAGGAATTGGTAATCCCAGGGTGGGAAGCACCAACGGAACCACCAGAGGAGTCCGCAATCACGACTGTGACAGAATCCCCATCCTCTGAGGCTCCCGTCGAGGATTTGGATGCGGGATTTGGGGATAAAGATGTGACTAATATTCCGGTGATCACAGTCGAGGAGCCGATCAAGACGATCGGTGGCACGACTGAAGACAGTCCTCCGGTTTTCGAATAAGCGCAGTTCCTCCTTCACCAATTACCCCCTCCTATGCCTCGCTCCAAGCCTTCCTCCGTTCGCCGCTCAGCCGTTAATCCAGGGATGTTAATTGTCGTATGTGCGGCGGCGTTGTTTGTGCTCGGGCTCCCCACGTTATTCAGTGCGACGGCCGCATTCAAGCAGGGTCCTTTTTTCTATCTTATAAAACAAATCATCGGTGTTCTTGGAGCGACCGTCGCGTGCGTGGTGGTGAGTCGGTTGGACCTCGAAGGGATGCGTCGCTTTTCGTGGATTTTGGGAATCGCGGCGATTGTGGCTCTGATTCTTACCGCCATCCCCGGCGTCGGAATTTCGGTTAATGGCAGTCGGCGTTGGTTGGGCATCGGTTCGTTACGACTCCAAGCATCGGAGTTCTCCAAACTTGCGATGGTTTTCTGCGTCGCGCATTATCTGGGGATCAATCAAAGTCGAAGAGGCGAATTCTACCGTGGTTTTGTGGTGCCGATCGCGATTGTTTTCACGTTCACGGGACTCGTGGTATTACAGCCAGATTTCGGTACCGCCGCCCTGATCATGACCGTGGGATTGATTTTGGTTTTTCTAGCGGGCACGCGCTGGAGTTACATCCTTCCAGCGGTGGGTGGAGTGGTTGCCATGTTTGCGGTGTTAATAATCAATAACCCCAACCGACTTCATCGACTTACCGCTTTCCTTGATGTTGAAGGCAACAAGTTGGGCGGCACGTATCAGCTGTATCAATCTCTAGCTGCATTCGCGGTGGGTGGCGTTGATGGTGCGGGAATCGGGCAAGGCCGTCAGCAGATTAATTTTCTACCTGAAGCGCATACCGACTTTATTTTTGCGGTGATGGGGGAAGAACTCGGGTTGCCGTTCACGCTCGCCGTGGTGGTGCTGTTTTCGGGGATCTTTTTTTTGGGCTTACTGCATCTGCGAAAAGCGCCGAACCTGTTTCAGTTTCTTTTGGTTACGGGGTCGATTCTCTTAATCACACTTCAAGCGATCATCAATTTGGGGGTAGTTACGGGAATGTTACCCACCAAAGGTATGTCGCTGCCATTTATCAGTGCCGGACTTTCGAATCTACTACTCATGGGCATGTTAATGGGCGTGGTTTTAAACACCGCCCGCACCTGGACCAAACCCGTGCTACTCGGCCGAGAACGCACGATGGAGGAGGTCGTGGCATGAGCCGGTTCCTGATTGCCTGCGGAGGAACGGGTGGTCATCTGGCTCCGGGTATTGCATTGGGGCAGTGGCTGAAGCGCCAAGGTCACCGACCATTACTACTCATTTCCAGTAAGCGGATTGATGCTCGCCTGATTCAGAAATATCCGGAATTGGATTTCGAAGTGATTCCGGGGGCACCCTTGTTAATGGGGGCGTTAGGTTTGGTGAAATTCGGGCTGCAACAAACCCGAGGACTTTTCTTTTCGTGGCGACTCATTCGTCGCGAACGTCCCGTAGCGATCATCGGATTTGGCGGATTCACCACCGCTTCAATTATAGTCGCGGGATGTTTGCGGGGTGTGCCCGTAGCCTTGCATGAAGCCAATCGGGTGGTGGGACGAGCAGTGCGATCGTTAGCTCGATTTGCGGATCGGATTTACGTGCCACGCGGTGTTGATCTCGAAGCGGTTGGGAGAGAGAAAATTCGCCACTCTGGTTTACCGGTTCGAGATGAGATTTCACGGATGCCGCGGGGAGAAGCTGCGGAGATGTTGGGATTGGATGCGGATAAACGCACCTTGGTGGTGATGGGCGGTAGCCAAGGAGCGCAGGCGTTGAATAACTGGGCAGATCAGGTTTCTAAGGATTTTGCCCAAAAAGGGGTGCAGATTTTGGTGTTGACAGGCCCGGCGGGTGGCGCGGCGAAGACTGACTTGATAGAGAGCGACGATGGGGAGGTCGTGAGGGTGGCTCGGATCCCATTTTCTGATCAAATGGCGGCACTTTATTCGATTGGAGATTTGGTGATTTCTCGATCGGGAGCTGGCACATTGGCGGAACTGGTGCGCTGCCGGATGCCCGCGATCTTGGTGCCTTATCCTCATGCGGCGGATAATCACCAGGCGGCAAATGCTTGGGAATTTTCGCGCCGCAGCGGATCGCTCATTGTGCCAGAAGATCAATTGGATCGTTTGGCGAGTGAGATCGACTATTTGTTGTTTAGTGATTCCCGTTTGACGGCGATCGGAGTCCGGCTGGGTAAGATGGAGCGAGCTGAAGCTCTTGAGCTCATGTTTGCCGATCTTGAAGTGTTGGCCGGAGTCAGTCCCGTTGGTTCCACGTTTGCACCGTGGGAGGCTGCGACGTTGTGAATCTAGGGGAACTACCGCACCTCTTTGGTCAGTCTGTTGGCCATATTCACGCCGTGGGAGTTGGAGGTATGGGTCTCGGTCCTTTGGCAATTTTCTTGGCCGAATGCGGCTGGCGAGTGACCGGTGAAGACGCGGCGGTAAAGCCGCGCATGTTGGCGCAACTGCAGTTAGCGGGAATCGAACTTACACCCGGTGGGGATCTCCCGGATGAGGCCGATTTAGTTGTCTATTCTTCGGCGATCCCGGCGACGCATCCGACTCGGACGAACGCGGCAGAAAAGAACCTAATAGTTGTGCGACGAGGTGAATTATTGGCTGAAGTGTCCCGGAACTATCGAGTGGTGGGCATCGCTGGTTCGCATGGGAAAACGACCGTGTCCGCGATGTTGATTTCGGCGCTGCGGAGTGCCGGGAATGAAACCAGTTATATTTTAGGCGGTTTGTTTGAACGAGATGATTGGCCATCCGCGGCGGTCGGAAAAAATCGTTGGCTGGTGATCGAGATCGATGAGAGTGATGGCACGATCAATAAATTTTCCCCCGCGATCACTGTCCTGGTAAACTTGGATTGGGACCATGCGGATCAATATGACGGCATGGCGGCAATCGAGAACGCATTCGCGGGTTTAATTGCTCGGACGACAGAAACGGTTCTCGGTTGGGATAAGTGTGCGGCGACCCAGCGGGTGTTTAGTCGAGTCAGCTCGGGTGGATCACAAAAAACTTTTGGCCGGACGGGAGATTTTCGTTTGGAAGAATCAACGCCAACGGATTCTGGTATCAACTTGAACCTGGGTGGTGAGTTCAAGTCGATCGCAGTGCCGTTGCGGGCTCGCGGGGAATTTAACGCCCTCAATGCGACGGCGGCTCTCGCCGCGGTTCAACTTATGGGGTTCGAATCGTTCGACCTGGGATTACGAGAGTTCCCTGGGGTGCATCGACGCCAAACCCTACTGCACCAGAGTGCCACACTCACCGTGATGGAAGATTATGCCCATCATCCGACGGAGATTGGCCAGTTACTAGAGAGTCTTCGTAACCAAGTGGGGGAAGGACGCTTGGTGGTCGTTTTCCAACCTCATCGATTCACTCGGACCAAACAGTTTAAAACCGAACTGACGGAAGTGTTATTGCGGGCAGACACCCTCCACTTACTGGAGGTCTACGGCGCCGGTGAGGCGGTTGTAATCGGGGGCACGACGGCCGATATTTTTGACGAGTTGCAGGAGCAATCTCCCCGTTTGGCGGTAAATTATGTGCCAGATAACACTGCTCATGTCATGACCCTTTTGAGTCAGTCGCGGTGTCCGGGCGACTTGGTGGTATTTGTAGGAGCAGGTGACATTGAGCATGTGGCGCGACGGTGGGTGGACGAGGTGGTGGCGGAGGAACAGGGCGTTCCGGATTGGGATACCTTGGCGGAAACATTTAGAGACGTGTTGACCGCTGAAACAAAAATCACTCGTGATGAGGTGCTCGCTTCAAAAACAACCATGCGAATCGGCGGAGCGGCGCGCGTTTATGTGGAGCCAACGAACATTGGTGATCTTCAAAAGGTGCTAGTTGAAACCGCCCGGCGATCCGTTACCCCGTTTGTATTAGGACGCGGATCGAATTTACTGGTGCCTGATTCCGGCGTGAACGGTGTGGTGATTTCATTGCGACGGACCGAGTGGGAGACCTTTGACATCCTGAATGATGGCCGCGTGCGAGTCGGTGCGGGATTGCGATTGAAGAATCTTTGCGGACTTGCCGCAAAAGCGGGACTCAGTGGATTCGAATTCTTGGAGGGGATTCCCGGCAATATTGGAGGTGCTCTGCGGATGAACGCAGGGGCGATGGGTGGCTGGATGTTTGACGTGGTGGAAGAAGTGGAGGTACTGACCCCCACCGGACTGTCGCGGACGTTTTTGAAATCGGAAATGCACACCGGTTATCGTCACTGCACCGAACTCGCCGATACGATTGCGATCAGCGCGGTGTTGAAGCCGCACGCGGTGAGCGAGTCAGATTTGGTGGGGCGGCAGATCGATGTTTATCGCAGTAAGCGACAGGAGTCTCAGCCCCGGGAACCGAGTGCGGGCTGCATTTTCAAAAACCCTGAGGGTGATTCGGCCGGTCGGCTGATCGAGGTCTGTGGTCTCAAGGGTGAACGTATTGGTGATGCCGAAGTCTCAATGGTTCATGGCAATTTTATCGTAAATCGGGGCCGGGCGACCAGTAGTGAAGTGGTCGATCTCGTGCGCCGGGTGCGGGCAGAAGTGAAGCGTCAAACGGGAACCGACCTGCAACCCGAGGTGTTGTTGTGCGGTGCGAAATGGGAGGACTTACTATGAGTGACGTGTTTGAGCCGCGAATCGTGGTGCTGGCTGGGGGAGTTTCGACCGAGCGTGAAGTTTCTTTGGGATCAGGACGGGCTTGCGCCGCTGCTTTGGCACGTCGGTGGTCGACTCGATTGGTTGATGTTACCGAACGAGCTTTGCCTTTAGGTTTGGATCCGGATCACGACGTGGTATTTTCGACCCTGCACGGCACGTTCGGTGAGGATGGCGGTATGCAACAACTGTTGGAGGATGCGGGCTTGGCTTATGCAGGAGGAAGAGTTGCGAGCAGCCAGCTGACTTTTGACAAGGATGCCACTAAACGCCTGCTAGCTGAGACCGCCCACATGACCGTCCCGGCCGATGTGAAATTTTCCGGAACGAATAAGCCTAGTGCTGCTGACCTCATGGCAAAACTCGGTGAAGGCGTGGTGATCAAACCGAATTGCGGAGGGAGCAGCGTGGGGTTGTCGATTTGTTCGAGCCGGGCGGAAATCGAATCCGCGTTGGCGACGATCGAAGCCGGCGACTGGTTGGCGGAGCAGAAGATTGTGGGCCGCGAGGTGACCGTGGGCGTAATTCAAGGACAAGCTTTACCGGCGGTGGAGATCGTGCCGAAGTCGGGTGTTTTCGACTACGAAGCGAAATATACGAAGGGACTTACGGAGTATTTGGCGCCGGCTCCCATCGACGCTGCCCTGGCCACGAAACTGCAAGGAGAGGCGGAATTGGCCTACTCCGGAGCCGGATGTCGCGACTATGCGCGTATTGATTTTATGATTACGGAGAAAAACGACTGCTTTTTGCTCGAAATTAACACACTTCCCGGCATGAAAGAAACCAGTCTTTTACCAATGGGAGCACGTTGCGCGGGAATGGAATTCACAGAGCTGGTAGGCGAACTGGTTTCGCCTGCTATTTTGCGTCTGGTCACGCGGCTTGGTTCTGGAGGTGCCTCATGAGCGCTCCCCCTGATGATCAACCTAAAACTCGCAATTGGCGGGATATCCCGCAGGAGATTGCGCCTCGTCGTATGTCGTCGGTTGGTCGCCGTCGCTTGACGCTTGGGGCCGTGCGGACGCTGGCTTCGATTGTGGCGATTGGTGCCATTACCTGGGGTGGTTACGGAATTTGGCGGACGTTTAAAAACGATCCCCAACGACTCGCGGCGGTTTCTGATTCGCGCCCGGTTGAGGAGATTGAACTCAAGACCGATGGGGTGCTGGACCAAGAATGGTTGGCTCAAACCCTCGATATGGTGCCCACCGCGGGATTGATGGAGCTCGATCTGTATGCAATGCGTTCGAGATTGACCGCTTCGGGCCAAGTGCGCCGGGCCGTATTGGTCCGCGAATTCCCTGCCACGTTAAAAGTCATTTTAGAAGAACGGTCGCCCGTGGTCCGTCTAAAAGCCCGCCTCGGAGGCCCGGATGCGCGCACATTCATGGTAGCTCAGGATGGCACCGTGTTTGATGGCACCGGTTACGAAACGTCGCTGGTCCGCAGTATGCCCTGGTTGGGTGGCGTGCGCTTGCTGCGGGAAGGTGATGGTTTTCAACCGCTCGAAGGGATGGATCGCCTGACTAATTTGTTGTCCACCGCTCGTAATGGCGTGCCTCGTCGTTACGCTACATGGCGAGTCGTTTCATTGGCTCGCATGTCGTCGGATGGACAGATTTTGGTGCAAACGACCGACGTGCCGGAAATTATTTTTGGGGTAAGAGAGGATTTCTATTCCCAGATCGCCCGAATGGACCTGATTCTGGCGGAGACGAAGCGGCGCTCCGCCGCACCTGTGCGTTCGATCGATCTTTCGGTTGGGGCCGCTCAAGTGCCGGTTGCGCTGAATCAACCCACCACTAATACACCCGATATTTCATTCTCTCGTTAACTGACCAACCCCGCATGACCCGCCCGTGAGATCTAAATCCCGATTCATTGGAGCCGTCGAAATTGGCACCTCCAAAGTAGCTGTATTGATCGGTGAAATGGTGCGCGATGGCAGCGTGAATCTAATTGGGTTTGGTGAGTGTCAGGCTCACGGCGTAATCAAAGGTTTGGTGACCGATTTTAAATCGGCGAGTGATGCCACCCACAGTGCCTTGTTGATCGCTGAGCAGAATGCTGGGGTGAAAATCGATGAGGTGTATCTCGCCCAGAGTGGTGGCCACCTGGAAGGATTTTATAATCAAGCTTCGGCGAGTGTGAATGCGGCCGATAACACGGTGAGCCAGCTCGATATCGATACCGTTTGCCGCCTCGCCAAAGCCAAGGCGCTTCCGGAGGGTCGCACCGTGGTGCACCACATCCGTCGACCCTTTTACGTGGACGGCAAGATGGTGGGGGCAAACCCGGAACACCTTCACGGCCAACGACTCGAAGTCGGTTATTGGACCGTGCATGGTTCCGAGTCGGTCATTGCCAACAGCATTCACGTCATTCGCGGTTTCAATGTTCTGGTGGGCGATATGATTCTTTCGAGTCTTGCCGCCGGCACCATGATGACTACGCCCCAGGATCGTCAGCATGGAGCGCTGGTCATCGATATTGGCGCGGGCACGACCGATTTTGTGCTCTATCGTGATGGCGGACCTTTTATGACCGGATCGGTTCCGGTTGGAGGGAGTCACCTGACCAACGACCTCACTCTCGGACTACGCGTGACCGAAGGGCAGGCCGAGAAACTGAAGATCCGCCACGGCCGCGCTATCACCATGAGCCGGGATAAGAGCGAGAAAGTTTGGCTCAATGGAGATTTTGCGATTGGTGACCGGCAATTCCCTCGACGAGCGATTGAATTAATTACGGAAGCGCGTGTGCAGGAGATTTTTGAAGTTGTGAAAAAGAAGTTGGGCGCGGAACTGGCGCCCGAACTGTGTGCGGCCGGGGTATTCCTCACCGGAGGCACGGCAAAACTTCCGGCCATTGCCGATGCGGCGACCAAGGTTTTCGGTATCCCCGCCGTATTGGGCGAAATGCCTCCAGGCATGGACGACAAACTCAACCGTCCTCAACATGCGACGGTGCTGGGTTTGCTCCATTTTGGTCTCCAAAATCGCGCCGGCACCGGTAGCGGCCGGCAGCGCTCCCGCGGATTGCTGCAGAAACTCTTCACGAGCTCCTGATGTCACTCGAAGAACACGAACTCCCACTTCCGCCCCCCTCGGCCGATGCGATGACTGATCGTAGCGTGTCGATCAAGGTGCTTGGACTCGGTGGAGCCGGTAGCAATGCCGTCGATCGTCTCAAGATGGATGGACTCGATCGTCTGCGACTGGCTGCGATCAACACGGACCTGCAGGCGTTGAACAGCTCACCGGTGGAGGAGAAGGTATTGATTGGCTCTTCCGTCACCCGAGGTCTGGGAGCGGGCGGCGATCCCGAAATCGGTTACGATGCGATTGAAGCGGACCGGGAGAAGATCGCCGAAGTGGTGGAAGGTTGTGATCTGATTTTCCTGATCGCCGGAATGGGGGGAGGCACCGGCAGTGGCGCGGCTCCGACTGTCGCAGAGGTGGCGGCCGAATCCGGCGCACTGGTAATCGCGTTTGTTACGATGCCATTCACCTTTGAAGGACCGCGTCGCACCAAACAGGCCGAGCAAGGCTTGATCGCATTGCGCGCGAGTTGTGATGCCGTGATCCCGTTGCCCAATGACCTGTTACTTCAAGAGGCGGCAGAAGGGGAGACGGCTCTCGATTCATTTGCCCGGGCCGATGATTGGATCGGTCGCGCCGTGCGATCGGTTTGGGCGATGCTCTTTCGGACTGGCCTGATTAATTTGGATTTCGCCACGTTGCGGCAGGCTTTTCAGACCCGTGGCGGTAAAACCCTCTTCGGTCTGGGTAGCGGTTCGGGCGATGATGCTTCGATGGCGGCGTTGGCTAGCCTCGATCAATGTCCATTGCTCGCGACTCCCGAACATTCGCGGAAGGCTGACCGATTGTTGGTCAATATTGTCGGTGGCACCGATCTGACCCTGGCGAAGGTTAATGAGATCATGGGTGCGGTGACGGAGCGGTATGGTCGCGAATCCCACGTGATCATGGGCGCGGTGATCGATGAGGATCTTCAGGGGCGGGTGGAAATTTGCGTGATTGGCACGAGTGACATTGGTGGCCGGATGCCCGCTCGACGTATTGTTTCACCCTTTGCCGCCGCGTCAGCCCAACGGTCGAATCCTCCCTCGGTGGCAGCTAAACCCGCTGGGCCCAGAACCGCGGCCGAAATCAAAGTTCACGACGCCACGGTCCTCGCGGAAGCGAAGGCGCAGGACGAGTTTCTCTTCCAATCGGTCTCGGACAACCGAGGGACTTTTGAGCGAACGGACCGTAACCTCTTCGAAGGTCATGATTTGGATATCCCCACTTACTTGCGTAAGGGCATTAAAATCAGCGTTTGAATATTATGAATGGTTAACGAATCCCCCCCCTTGGCAAGTGGAAGGTAATGTGCACGCTGTTCCCATATGTTTATCGATGAATGTGTCATTAAAGCTTATGCCGGCGACGGAGGTCGCGGTTGTAGCAGTTTTCGGCGCGAGAAATACGAGCCGCTGGGTGGCCCGAACGGCGGCGACGGGGGCAAAGGCGGCGACGTCGTGCTCGTGGGCAATGAAAATACCAACAATTTGATCGATTTCAAATACAAGCCCCACTGGAAGGGTGAACGTGGTGGCCACGGATTGGGTAAGGATTGTGACGGTCGAGAAGGGAATCCAAATGAACTGCGAATGCCCTTGGGCACGATCGTGACCGATGAGGCGACGGGACGGATCGTCGCGGAGGTGGTCGCCGCAGATCAACGCGTGATCCTCTGCAAAGGAGGCAACGGCGGCTTTGGTAACAAGCACTTCAAGACATCGACTAATCGGGCTCCCCGGCGCTCAAATCCGGGGGAAGAAGGAGAAGCCGGCATCTATCGACTGGTGCTAAAGAGCATCGCCGACATTGGATTGGTGGGATTTCCCAATGCCGGAAAATCGTCGCTCACCCAACGAATCACCCGCGCACGTCCGCGTACCGCGGCTTACCCTTTTACGACGCTGCATCCGCAAATAGGCGTCATTGATTTCCCTGATATATATGAGCGCCTACTCTTGGCTGATGTGCCCGGATTGATTGAAGGTGCCAGCGATAATCGAGGGTTAGGGCATCGCTTCCTGCGGCACATCGAACGGTGCACCGTGCTCATGTTTATGATCGATATGGCCGCAGTCGATGGTCGGGAGCCGGCCGAAGATTACGCGACATTGTTGGCCGAACTAGGAGCCTACGATGAATCGCTGCTCGTCAAACCGCGAGTCGTTGTCGCCAACAAGATGGATCTACCCGAGTCGGCAGATCAGTTGGTCGCCTTTCGCGAAAAGCATGAGGTCGAGATTATTCAGATTTCCTGCCAGGAGGAGACGGGCCTCACCGAACTTAAAGACACTCTGCGCACTCGAGTGCGCCAGCACGCGGTCGCTCCGGTGGCTGAATCGTAAACGCCAAACAGCGTCCAGTAAACCAGGCGCGGCATTTCTACGGGGCGGTTGACGAAGAGTTTGGACCGCATGGTCTGGCCGGCGTAGCCAGCGAGAGGCAGGGGAGCGATGAAGGCGAAGAGGAGGTAGTAGCCGGGAGAGCGAACCGGCGAGGCGGTGATCCGGCGCCCTGAATTCGAGCAATATGATCGCATCCCGAGAGCGTATCGGTGGGCGGTTTCGAGGTCTGTCACGGTATCAGCCGCGGCCCGGATGTCGGCTACGATTTGGGGGTCGAGTCGGCTATCGGCTTGCCATTGGCGGGCGAAGGAAAGATAAACCAGCGCTGTCACCACGAATGCGGCGTAGAGGACGAGCAATAGGAATTTGGTCTTAAATGTTTGAGTCGGGAGTGGAGTGTGACCGTGTGCTGGGAAGCGGGACTCTGGGTGAAAACTAATCCCAAATCGCACCGTTCTTTTATCCATAGATGCCGCCGCCGAGTAGGCGATTGTCGTCATAGAGGGCGAGAATCTGACCGGCGGCGAGTCCGCGTTGGGGGGTGCGGAAGGTGATGGTGGCTGACCCAGAGTTGTCGGGATCGGGCGTGAAGGTGAGAGGCACCCGGGGATCGCGGTAGCGGACTTTGCCTTCGAGTTCGGTAGATTCGTTGGGGGGATTGGAGATGTTCCAATGTAGGTGATGAACCGTCGAGGTCGTGGTGAAGAGCCCTGGGGCGGTGGGACTGTCGAAGGCGACGAGTAGAGCGCGGTCGGAGGCTCGTTTTCCAACGACGACGTAGGCTTCGCCTTCGGTGTTTGAAGGGACACCAATGCCTTTGCGTTGGCCGAGCGTGTAGTAGTGAAGTCCCTGATGTTCACCGAGCGTGCTTTCGTCGGTGGCCCGAACGATGGGGCCGGGATCGTCAGGAACGTATTCACGTAGAAAATCCTGCATCTTTACCTGCCCGATGAAGCAGATGCCTTGGCTGTCCTTCTTGGTGGCGTTGGGCAGGCCGGCGTCGAGCGCGATGCGGCGGAGATCCGGTTTGGCGAGGTGCCCGATGGGGAAGCGAGCGGTGGCAAGTTGAGCCTGATCGAGGAGGGCAAGAAAGTAGGTTTGATCTTTGTTGGAGTCGGCGCCTTCGAGCATCTGCCAGTGACCGCTTGGATCGCGGCGGCGTTGTGCGTAATGTCCGGTGGCGACGGCGTTGAAACTGTGGTCGCGGGCCCATTGAGCGAAGACTCCGAATTTGATGTCACGATTGCACATCACATCGGGGTTCGGGGTGAGGCCACGCCGGTAGCCGTCGAGTAGGTAGGCGACGACCCGATCGCGGTATTCCTCCATCAGATTGACGACTCGAAACGGGATTCCGAGGTGCTCCGCGACGGCCCGAGCATCGACGATATCCTGTTCCCAAGGGCAATCACCGATGATCTCGTCCTCGTTGATCCAGTTCTTCATGAAGGCCGCTTCCACCTCAGCCCCCGACTGTTTGAGCTGTAGGGCCGCGACAGCGCTATCAACTCCGCCGGATAAGGCTACCAGGATGCGGTCAGTTTGGCTCACGTTTCAAGCGGTGTTTCTTGGCTCTAGGATGTCAACGCCACTCCGAATGAATCCAATTCATGACTGCAGATTAGTGCTCTTGGCCAAATTGGCTGATTTGGAACCACTCCCAAATTTCCAGCAGGAGGTTGCGTTCGGTTTGATATATGGTCGTTTCCAGACCTTTCATCGATTCACTGCGGGCGAGTCGCGTCTGCGCGAGGTGAAGATCGACAGATAGCTGGGAGTAGCGCACGGCCCGGCGGGCGAGGTCACCTAGCCGTGATGCCGGCGAGTAGCGCCGCACTGGCCAAGGAAAGAGCCAACGAGGCTAGTTTGACGAACGGTTAGAGGGCACTCTCGGCTTCAATCAAATGAAGCGCGGCGGTCAGAGCCGCGATGACCGCGGTGATGGTCAACGTATTGGCAGCCCTGCGCCAGAGGCGCACGCCGTTGTGGGCCCTTTTTGCGGCCCTAGTGTAGTAGGAGGTTTGGCCGCTGATCCGGTTGGCGAGATAGTCCTCCTTCAGCTCCTCACGGGATTTGGGTTTAGGCGGGTGCAACAGGCGGTTGAGGCGCAAACTTCGTTGCAGGCGAATGAATCCGGGAAACTGGCGAGAGAATAAGAGGCGTTTGGGATCGGGCAGAGGCCAAACGGCCATGGCGGCGTGCAGTAGCTCGGCCTGCATGCGATGATGAATCCCCGCGTGATTCACGCGGTGAGCCACCCAGGTTGATATTATAACTGCGATCACGAGAATGCCCATCTTGGTCCAGCCGGCAATCTCCTGAAGCATCTTTGGGTCTTGCCAAAGCAGTCCCACAATTGCGACGACGGTGGCAATCTGATGGAGCCAAATGATGGACATCCTCAAGGACTGCGCCCACGGGCGATGTCTATTGGCTTCACCATCGTGGTAGCGGTAGAGCTTCTCCACCGCCTCAAAACCAGTGGAATCATCCTCCAGAAATGCGGGAGGAGTCAGCGGAGAGTGAGCATCTTCTCCGTGGGGAATGCGCTCGGTCGTCATCTCACCGGTATTCATATCGATGATTACGAGGGGGCGTTGAATTTCACGGGCTTATTCAATCACTCCACCGGTGCCACCGGTGAGACCGGGCTCGCCATCCCAAACGGCTAATACCACGTCAGACTCGTCTACGGTGCGCAGACCACTTTCGAGGAACGCGTGATCACGATGTTCGGAGTCGTGCTCCACCACCCGACGGACGGAGCGAGCGAGCAGGGGTTTGGTTCGAGCCCATTCTTCAGCGGTAAAATCTTTTTGGAACTCATCTTCGTGGAAGGGAAGCAGCAAGGTCCATGGCAACTCGCGTTTCAGGCTTTCTTCGATGAACAAGGTGTCGGCGTCACAGGCAGCAGACGAAACGGCGGCCAAGGGCGAGCCGGTGCGGTCCGCGATCAAATCGAGTGCCTCGGCAATGGCCTGCTTAATCTTATCGGGGTAGGGGAGTTTACGCTTTCCGGTAAATCCCACGAAAGTCCACTCATGGAACGACATATACATATAATCGGAACGAGATTCCTTATGCCTTGCGATCAAAAACGAAATGCAACCATGGGTGCAGTGCGACTTGGCCTCGGGTGTTTGGTTGATTGCGGTCGGTTTGGGACGGGTTGCGCGCGGTAATTTACGTCGAATATAAATTCCGCCTTGTGCGAAGGAAGCGTGGCGGGATGCTGCGTGGTCACACCGCATGTCGCATCGCGCTAATCATATCGTCCAAGCATGGTTAAATTCACCCACTCAGGGGGTGTTGGAGTTGGCGCATGATTGGAAGGCGAGGCACGCTCCGCCGACCCGTTTCAGCGGAGGATTACAGGTGGCGTCGGTTTCGCGGGTGCCTGATCATACCTATGGGCGCGAGAGCGGGTATTTTGTTACCCATGGCGGGCGGATATTTTTTTTCCTACCGCGAAACGTGCATCCGCGACCGTATGCCTTGCGCGCACCGCTATTTTTGGTCGGCGATTTCAACGGTTGGAGCGAAGCCATCGGAGACGAAGCGTGGCAATTAGTTGAGGCATCGTTGGACGGTGAACCGGTTTATTTGTGGGAGGGCGAGGCCCAGAAATTTTATGGATCGCCGGGGCAGCGTTTTAAGTTTGTGACCGAGGAGGGCCATTGGTTTCCGGTGCCGCGAGATGCGCCAAACGCGGTCGATGATGGAGAGAATAATTTCAACCGGGTAATCGATCCCGAGCGCACGGGGCGGCACCTCTTCAAATTCGAGTTATCCGATCCGGTGGATTTGTCGCAGCCGTGGCGGGTTCATTGGACGGCGCGCGAAGGAGCCCATTCGGTTCCGTTACGGCCGGGAGCCTATTTTCATCAGCTTGCAACGGATTTACCGCTGGGGGCTTTGGTGGGCAAAAATAGCACGGTGTTTCGTTTGTTCGCACCGCGGGCTCGAACGGTGCAGTTGAGATTGAACGATACGACTGAGGCGGAGAAGACGATCGATCTCGAGCGACGTGCGGCCGGCTCGGAGGGTGATCGGGCGGTGTGGGAAATCGAAGTGCCGGGTGATTGGGCGGGGTGGCAATACAGTTACCGAATCGATGGACCCACGGATGAATTCGGCATGTTCGATCCCGCTCAGCCGGTGCTCGATCCTTATGCCAAAGCGGCGCTCGGTCGCGAGGGACCAGGACTGGTAGTGGCGCCTAGCCCGTGGGAGCCGGATGGATTTAAGACGCCGGCATGGCAGGATCTGGTAATGGCTGAGGCGCATGTGCGCGATCTGGCGGCATTGGCCACGACCGATGCGACGCCGGCAGAACGAATGGGATTTCGCGGGCTGCAGAAGTGGGTCGAGCATCCGGGATTTTATCTTCATCAATTGGGGGTCAATTGCGTGGAGCTGCAACCGGTGCAGGAGTTCGATAATGAAACGGTCGACGAATACCATTGGGGCTACATGACCAACAATTTCTTTGCGCCGGAGAGCACTTATGCGCTCGACCCGGCCAAGGCATCGGGGATCGGCGAGCTGCAGGATTTAGTATCGGCGTTTCACCGACGGGGGATGGCGGTGGTGCTCGACGTGGTTTACAATCATGTTGGGGTGCCGGGGCATCTGATGTTCGTGGATAAACTCTATTACTTCACCACGAACCGAGCCGGTGACTTGATGAACTGGAGTGGTTGCGGCAACGACCTCCGGGCTGATGCGGCGATGGCGAAACGACTCATCATCGATAGCTGCCGCTACCTCATCGAGACGTTTGGCATCGATGGCTTCCGGTTCGATTTGGCGGAGCTGCTGGGAACGGAAGTGCTCGAAGATATCGAGATCGCCCTTAAGAAGGTGAAACCGGATGTGATCTTGATCGCGGAACCGTGGAGTTTCCGCGGCCACATCTCGGACCAGCTGGCCGACACGGGGTGGGCATCGTGGAACGATGGTTACCGCCGGTTCTTGAAGGACTTCGTCCGCGGTGAGGGATCACGGGAGCAGTTTGCTTACTACTTAAAAGGCTCGCCCTGGCACTTTGCGCATTGGCCGGCGCAATCGATCAACTACGTGGAATCGCACGATGATCGCACTTGGATCGACGAGATCACCGAAAACGAGGATGGCAGTGGTCATTTGCCAACGGCTAACGATCGGCGACGCACCCACTTGATGGCGTCGGTGCTGTTTTCGTCGATCGGGATCCCGATGATTGGAGCGGGTCAGGATTTTCTCCGTTCCAAGCATGGGGTGAACAACACCTATCAACGGGGCGACTTAAACGCCCTCGATTACCGGCGCATGGAGCGGTTTCCCGGCACGCACGCGTATTTTTCTGATTGGATTGCCTTCCGCAGATCGGCCCATGGGGAGCTTCTGCGGCACTATTCCCGGGCTTCGGAGGCGTTTTTTGCCTTTTGGTATGCTCCCGATTCGCTCGCAGCAGCGGTTTTATACAACGCGGACGGCCCGCAGGGTGAGCAGCAACTTTTGCTTGCCGTTAATCCGACGCTCCACGACGTGGAAATCGAGATTGGCGAGGAAGTAGCCGAAGGGGATTGGTTGAAAGTCGCAGACCACGAGCGTTTTATAAATCCGAATCATCCGGTGCCGCCTGTGAATATCCCGGAAAAACTATGGCTGCCGGCGTTGGGTTGCGGGCTGTGGCGCCGGTCAGATTGAGCTAATTTGCCCCTCAAGCCGGGGAGGAGTGGGGGCCAAATCGCAAAACCCCTTGCCAAGGGCAATCCCGCTCACTTCCCTCGTCATTCCTGCGTCCAGATGACGTGGGCTAAACTAATTCAGTATCTAACCCATTACATTGGAGTAACCCATGGCAGTAAAAGTAGGCATTAACGGTTTTGGTCGTATCGGGCGCTTGGTATTTCGCGCCCTCGTTGAGCAAGGTTTGCTCGGTGAAACTCTCGACGTTGTGGCCGTGAACGATCTCGTTCCCGCCGACAACCTCGCATATCTTCTTAAGTATGACTCTACTCAGGGTCGCTTTAACGGCACCGTCACCAGCAAGAAGTCCTCCCCGGACGCCCCTGCCGATGACATTTTGGTTGTTAACGGCAAAGAGATCAAAGTCCTCGGCGAACGTGCCGGCCCCGCCGCCCTTCCTTGGGGTGAGCTCGGAGTCGATCTCGTGATCGAGTCCACGGGTCTCTTCACTCAAGACACCAAGGCCCAAGGTCACATCGACGCTGGCGCTAAGAAGGTCATTATTTCCGCTCCTGCCAAGGGAGACGTCGCCACCATCGTGATGGGCGTCAACGACGGCACCCTCGACGTCAAGACGACCAACCTCATCTCCAACGCTTCCTGCACCACGAACTGCCTCGCGCCGATCGTGCACGTGCTCCTCAAGGAAGGCCTCGGCATCGAAGAGGGTCTCATGACCACCATCCACTCCTACACGGCGACCCAAAAGACGGTCGACGGTCCTTCCCCGAAGGACATGAAGGGTGGCCGCTCCGCCGCGATCAACATCATCCCTTCCACCACCGGTGCCGCTAAGGCCGTGGGCCTCGTTTGCCCTGAGGTGCAAGGTAAGTTGACTGGTATGTCCTTCCGCGTTCCGACCCCGACGGTTTCCGCCGTCGATCTGACCGTGAAGACCACCAAGGATACCTCCCTCGCTGAGATCAACGCGCTCCTTAAGACCGCGTCTGAGACTTACCTCAAGGACATCTTGGGTTACACCGAGGACGAAGTTTGCTCTAGCGACTTCATCCACGATCCTCTATCGTCGATCTACGACGCCGGCTCGTCCATTGAGCTCAACAGCCGATTCTTCAAGCTGGTCAGCTGGTATGACAACGAGTGGGGTTATTCCAACCGCGTCGTCGATCTCGCCAAGAAGATCGCCGCGGAGATCTAAGCAGCGACTTCGTCGCCGCTCAAAAGTAGCGAGTAGTGGGTAGCGAGTAGTGAGCATTCTTTGAAGCTCCTGCCGCCCCGCTGCTCGCTCTTCTTTTTTCGGTTCCTAGCTACTCACTACTTGCTACCCGCTACTCACTACTTCCGAAACCATGTCTTCTTTCCAATCCATTCGCGATCTCACGCTCGCTGGTAAACGCGCTCTGATCCGCGTCGACTTCAATGTCCCGCAAGACAAAGCCACGGGTGAAATCACCAATAACCAGCGTATCGTTGCGGCTCTGCCGACGATCCAGCATGCGTTGGCCCAAGGCGCTTCGGTTGTTTTGATGAGCCACCTCGGTCGTCCGAATGGTCAGGCCAATCCTAAGTTCACGCTTCAGCCCATCGCCACCGAGCTGGCCAAGCTCCTCGGTCAGGAAGTGCTATTTGCCGAGGACTGCGTGGGCGCAACCGTCGAGGCTCAAGCCGCCGCGCTCCAGCCCGGTCAAGTGCTCCTACTCGAGAATCTCCGCTTCCACATTCAGGAAGAGGGTAAGGCCAAGGCCGAAGATGGTTCCTCGGTCAAAGCCGATGCCGCCGCAGTCGAGGCCTTCCGCGCGAGCCTCTCCAAGATGGGTGATGTCTACGTGAACGATGCCTTTGGCACCGCGCACCGCGCTCATTCCTCCATGGTTGGGGTGAGCCTGCCCGAGAAGGCCGCTGGTTTCCTGATGGAAGCTGAGCTCACCGCTTTTGGCAAAGTGCTCGATCATCCTCAGCGCCCATTGCTCGCCATCCTCGGTGGCGCGAAGATCGCGGATAAGATTCCGCTCATCACCAATTTACTCGAGAAGGCCGACAAGATCATCATCGGTGGCGGCATGGCCTACACCTTCAAGAAGGTGATCGATGGCATGGCGATTGGTCGCAGTCTCTTCGATGAAGAGGGTGCGAAGATCGTCGAAGAACTCGCCGCCAAGGCGAAGGCCAAGAACGTCGAACTGATTTTCCCGGTCGACTACGTTTGCGCCGACGACTTCAGTCCGGACGCCAACACCCAAGCCGCTGACGATGCCTCGGGTATTCCCGACGGTTGGGAAGGCCTCGATGCCGGACCCAAGTCGATCGAACTCTACACCGCTGCCATCCTCGGATCGAAGACGATCATCTGGAACGGACCTGCCGGGGTGTTTGAATTTGAGAAGTTCGCCGGTGCTACCAAGGCCATGGCTGCGGCCGTCGCTGAAGCTACCGCCGGCGGAGCCATCTCCGTGGTCGGTGGGGGAGATACTGCGACGGCGGCCAAGCAATTTGGCGTAGCCGACAAGGTTTCCCATTGCTCCACGGGTGGCGGCGCCAGTCTCGAATTCCTCGAAGGCAAATCCCTCCCCGGTGTAGCTTTCTTGCAGAGCTAAAGCTCTGTCAGACTAGCGAGCACCGAGTAGCGAGTAGGTGAGCATTGATTGTCTCTAAATCTCCTTCTACTCGCCATTCCCTGCTACTCACTACTCACTACCCGCTACTCACTACTTTTTATAAAAAATATCATGATTCGTAAAAAACTCATCGCCGGTAATTGGAAGATGAACAAGACCTCCAGCGAAGCCGCTGACCTCGTGTCAGCTATCGTTGCCCAGGTCGGTAAAGCCAACGACGTAGACGTCGTGGTTTGCCCACCGTTCACTTCCGTTGAGTCTGTCGGCCAGACTCTCGACGGCTCCAGCGTTAAGCTGGGCGCCCAAAACATGCACCCGGAGCGCAACGGTGCCTTCACCGGAGAAATCTCCGCTGAGATGCTCCGCTCAATCTACGTGCGTTACGTGATCCTCGGACACAGCGAACGCCGTGCTTTGTTCGGCGAGACCGATGCATTCATCAACCAGAAGGTGCTCTCCGCGCTGAAGGCTGAACTGAAGCCAATCCTCTGCGTGGGCGAGAGCCTCGAAGAGCGTGAAGCCGGTTCCACCTTGGATGTCGTTAAGAACCAACTCCTGTCTCTTATACACATCTGACGCTGCCGA
>OJHK01000162.1_pt1 | contig 54112 bp, 50 predicted proteins | sample 1595161 | NCBI WGS metagenome assembly OJHK01 (sample SAMN05416842, study PRJEB24817) | seawater metagenome | isolation source: Sea water | place: Canada:Atlantic | collected 2013-07 | reverse complement strand
ATACGCATCATTTCTTAATCAATTTGAGTGGAATTACTTTATCACTTGTAGAACTTCTTACAGCATTTATACAATGACAGTAAGAAATTGGATTACAAAGCTTCTACAAAAGACCAGTAAGGTTGAACAAGTTTTTTATGTATCAGAAAGAGACAAGGGAGATTATAACAATACACATGTTCATATGCTAATAGGCACTTATACAAACATTACTTATAAGGAGATTAAGTATGGCATGGGTAATGTATCAGTTGGGGACTATCAGCCAATATTATGATAGTGAAACTGTATGTAAGTATGTTACTAAGTATTTAGGTAAAGATGTGGACTACGACATCATATTTAAAAGCTAAAAGTTTCTATCCAGCATTAATCCAAACACAGGGGGATCGGATTTGATATGTAATGTAATTTTCCTAAATTAGAGGTGTTATTAACTATAAATCAATTAAAATGAGACTGTCTTTAGGTACACTTTTTTTTACTATTTTTTTTATTTTAAGCTGTAATAACAAAAAAACAGAGTCTGATTTCCTCAATCCTTCTGAGTTAAACCAAATTGAGAATCTCATTGAAAAAGCAATCGATAAAAATTCCATACCAGGAGCAGTGGTACTTGTTGCAAAAAATAATCAAATAATTTATAAAAAGGCATTTGGTATAAAAAATCCAGAAACAAAAGATACTTATCAAATAGATGATATTTTTAGAATAGCATCAATGACAAAAGCGATTACATCTATAGGCATTATGAAATTATGGGAAAGAGGATTAATCGGGTTAGATGATCCCATAGAAAATTATATCCCTGAATTTAAAAATGTGGGGATTCTTGATAAATTCTTCCCTAAAGATTCTACATTCACCACAAAACCAACTAAAAAAAAGATAACTATTAGAAATCTACTGACCCACACATCAGGTCTTGGTTATGGTTTTATAGACGGTAATCCAGAAATAAAAGCAACCTATGTAAAAGAGAAAAACAAATTTATGCCAGAGGGTGTTTTAGGTTTTTCTGACTCCGATGTGACAATTGAAGAAACCATTAAAAGAATGGCAAAGATGCCATTACATCACGAACCTGGAGAAAGATTCACCTATGCTATAGGAATTGATGTGTTAGGATATTTAATTGAAATTATATCAGGTGAAACGCTTTCTGAATTTTTAGAAAAAGAAATTTTTAGACCCTTGGAAATGAAAGACACCTATTTTTATTTACCTAAAGAAAAAAAGAATAAACTCGTGCCAATTCTTACAAAAAAGGATGATAAATGGACTATTTTTGATGATCCTAGATATAATATAAATTACCCTATAGAAGGAGCTAAAAAGTTCTATTCAGGAGGAGGAGGTCTTTCAAGCACAGTTGAAGACTATTATAAGTTTTTGTCAATATTTCTTAATGATGGAACTTACAATTCTAAAAAAATAATTAGCCCTTCAACAAATCAACTAATTCAGAAAGACCAACTTATAAAAATAACTAATACTTCCGATCCTGGTCTAGGTCATGGACTTGTATCAGGAATTATTAGAGATAGTGATGTTTTGACGGGAGCCAAAGGAAGTGAAGGAACTATAGTTTGGGGAGGATATTTTAATACTGCTTATTTTGCAGATCCAGTTCAAAAAATTATAGGGATTATTTTTAAACAAACACAGGAAATAAGCGAACCTACATCTGACAGGTTTAATCAAATAATATATGGTGCTCTTCAGAACTAAAAATATTCATTTTCTTAACAAACGATGTTAAATAGCAATACCTTCCCATGCGGAGGGTTTTTCTTTTACATCAATGGATACAATCCAAATCCTTCCTAATCCATTGATATCATTGCCTTAATCCCTGCTATTGCACAAACCCAAGCATTATGAATATAGGCAAAGAATACGCATCATTTCTTAATCAATTTGAGTGGAATTACTTTATCACTTGTAGAACTTCTTACAGCATTTATACAATGACAGTAAGAAATTGGATTACAAAGCTTCTACAAAAGACCAGTAAGTTTGAACAAGTGTTTAAAGGGGGGTGTATTAAGTGTTATAATAATATGTTTTTTAAAAGTAGTATCTATCCATTCTTACAAATTCACCCAAAATGAATTTGCCAATATTCAGGTAATTTTTATTCATTATTTTTTAAAACATCATTAATAAAACTTACCATCATTGGAGACGCGCCAAAATTTAAATTAAATTCTTTCCACCATTCTTTTACTCCTTTTTTTGAAAAATGGTAAGACAAATGTTTAAAAGGAATTTTTAATAATTCTTCTCCGTGAGGTTGATTTTTGGCTTGTATTAGCATTCCTTCATAACATAGGATTAATTCAAAATAATAATTGTTAAAAATCTCCTTTTCAAAGTCTAAACAATTTGAATAATCTTTACGTCCTTTTATTATAATCTTGCTTACATCAATATTATCTGTCCTTTTGAATAAAGTATTAAATCTATATACACTTCCTTCCCAATTCTTAAGTTTATTAGATTTAGTGTTTTGTCTTATTTCATATGCAACGAATATAATTGATGTCACTAATGCGAAAGCCTGAATGGCTTCAATATAAATGATGTTCATTTTCAATATTTTATATAAAAATTAAATCACTAATAAGATATTAATTTTTCACTTAAATACTCTCTATATATAATTTAAAAACAGATTTGACCTTAAATAAGTAAGACTAACAGTTAAAGAACTATGTCCCATAGCCTTCTGTAGTTTACTTTATTCAAAAGTTATTATATTGTATATCACTAAGTAATATAAACAATATGAAAAAATACTTACTTAAATACTCACTTGAGTTCTTGGTTATAGTTATGGGTATTTCTGTTTCTTTTTGGTTATCTAATTACAAAGATACTATCGAAAATGCTGAAAAAGAAATTCAGGTTTTCGATGATTTATTTAATGGAATATCTTCGATAGATATCGGAATTGAAAACAGAACAAAAGCGTTTAAATTTGATTTAGATATTATTGAAAATCTTCTTGGACTATCTGATTTCGAAAACTATAATTATGATAATTTAATGGTTGCAGTTACTGATTGGCGGGGCTTTGGTTTAAATCAGGATACCTACTCTACACTAAAAGAGGAAGGTTCATTGAAATATATAAAATCAAAAGACATAAAGATTAAACTTGAAAAATTTTATAATTCAGCAGGTGGAGGGATTATTTCCAATATGGAAGATGATAAAATTATGCAAAGAGAGATATTAAAGTATTTAAATTATAACTACCCGATTTTAGTACTAAGAAATAAAGAATATAATGATGAATCACTGATTTTGAATTTTAAAAGTATTGTAAATAAAGATTTAACATTAAAAGCTTTAATAAAAGCTAAGCATAGATTTATGTCAAATAAGTATAAACGTATTTTAAGTTATGATAAAACTCAAAAAGAATTAAAAGGATTAATAAAATATAAGTTAGATAAATTACTTAAACCTTGAATATGAGAAAATACTTAGTCAAATACTCTCTCGAATTCTTAGTTATAGTAATGGGCATTTCTGTTTCTTTTTATTTAGATAAAATAAGAAAGGATTTAGACAATGATGCTTTATCTACAATTATTTATCAAAATTTACTAAATGAAATAAATGAGATTGAAAAATATGCTGAAGAAAGAGAGTTTTCATTCATTAAAGATTTAGAATCCCTTAATGCATTGCAAAATCCAAGCATCTCGGGTGACAGTTTAATTAAATTGGAGAAGGTTAAAAAATTTCAACTTGCCTCTTTTTTAAATTATAGAGGCTTTAGCCCTCCAAATTCAGTTTATAATTCTATAGTTGGAGATGGTAGTTTAACATATATTAAAAGCATTGATTTAAAGAAAGAATTGAATGAGATGCACAACGTCCATTATTACTTTATTAACGAAAACATTAAAGACGAAACGGACGCGAGAAAAAAAATTATTGAATATTTTCAAATTAACTATCCCAAGATATATTTAAATGGTCAGTTTAATCATCAGAGGGAAAACGAGTTTTATTATAAATTAAAAACCTTTGTTGATGGTGATTTAACTTTAAAGGCTTACATATATGAAAAGCAAGTCGCAATGCGTTTAAAAAATGGAGGTTTAAAATGGTACAAAGAGTCTCTGTCAAAAATTAAAAATCTGCTAATGATAGAATTATCAAAATAGCTTTAAAATGAAAAAACACCTTCTTAAATACTCTCTTGAGTTCTTGGTCATTGTGATGGGAATATCTGTTTCTTTTTGGCTAAATAATTGGACTGAAAACAATAAATACAAAAAAGCAAGAAATGAGTTTCTTATAAGCTTGAAACAAGAACTTATACTTGACACAATTCAGTTGTCAAAAAAAATTGCTGATTTCTCAAGTATAAATGAAAATGTAATCAAGGGTATAGCACTAATTGATAAATTTCAACATACAGAAATAGAAAAAAATGAATTCCAAAGTGCAATCATACCAATTATGAAGTTGACTCCTCACAATAAAAACACACAAAAAAAGCCTTTACAGAAATGTAAAGGCTTTTTTTGTGGCTTTAATTTAGGGCTCTCCCAAAGAATTGATGCACCCACCAACATTCAAATTATCCAGCATATTTTCCTAACAAGACCTTTGGCAAGTCAATTAAGTGTTTAAGGGGGGGGTGTATTAAGTAGAGGTAAATGTTGTTTATCTTTGATAATTATAAAAAGGATAAATAAACATTAATGAAATATCTTTCAATATCACTTTTGTTTTTAATTGCTATGTGTCAAAAAGATGATGAGGAAACTTGTCTAATTGACCAACCCGACCTAAATGTGGTATGCATAGAAATTTATCAACCTGTATGTGGTTGTGATAAAGTTACTTATTCAAATGATTGTTATGCAAATGCAAGCGGTGTTTCAAGTTGGGTAGATGGAGAATGTGCAGACTAAACCATAGGCATATCACCCTCCTAACTCACTATCCTCAAGCCCTCTTAAGAAGTCAAGCTAACAGCTAAAGATCAATGTCCCATGAATAATAGTTATGCTCTATATCTAAAGTAAATCCTGTTTTATGATATAAATGGTTTCCAATTTCGTTAGTTTTTGCCGTTTCTAAAATAAGTCCACAAGCTTCTGTTTGCTTGCACAACTTTTTAGATTCGTTGATAAGTAATACTGAAACTCCTTTTCCTCTATAATTTTCGTCGACAAATAAGTCGTTCAAAAGCCAAAGTTTTTGCATTCGTGTTGATGAAAAAATTTGATAAAGCTGAATAAATCCAACAATTTTACTTTCTTCATTTTCAGCCACGAAAATTTCCGAATCTCCATTTTGAAGTCTTTCGTTTAAAAATTTTTCTGCTGTTTCTACATCAGTTTTATTTTCATAAAATATTCGGTACTTGTCAAAAAGTTTTGATAAGTCTTTAATGTCTAATTTTGTGGCTTTCCTAGATTTCATTGGACTGGCTTAATATTAATAGTGCTTTAAAGGATTTAGTTGCGCTGCAACTTTGAATAATATGGAGAGCAAAAGACAAAGCCTTTGCAGAAATGTAAAGGCTTTTTGTGTGTCTAGTGATGTAAAACCTATTGGGAGTGCTATAGAGCATGTCATCTTAGGTAAATTAGCATGAATGAGACCACTTTAACGACTTAATCACTAGGTGGTTTGAATTGTATTTCAAGCGTCATAAGAGATATTCAGTCGTAATAAAGTTGGACGCTTTGGATTGAAGCAGGTTTTCAATAATCTTTTTGTTTTTAGGACTGTCTTTGGTAGCCACAAAGGTTCTTATTGAAAATGATCTCAAGGCGTCATAAACACTCAGTGTTCCTACTGCAGAATTTTTTCTTCCCGCAAAAGGATAAACGTCTGGACCTCTTTGGCAGGCACTATTTAAATTCACCCTACACACTAGATTAGCCAGGGCGTCTATTAATGGACCCAGGTCTTCAGTATTCTCTCCAAACAAACTCACTTGTTGTCCATAATTAGATTCAGCCATATCATTCAAAGGCTTTTCTATGTCGTCATATGATATTATCGGAATAATAGGCCCAAATTGTTCTTCATGGAATAACCTCATTTTATCATTTACAGGGTACAGTACCGCGGGATATGAATAATGATCAGATAATTCCCCACCCTTTTTATTGATCACTTTTGCGCCATGGCTTACAGCGTCATTAATGAGCTCTTGAATATAGGCTGGTTTTGAAGTTTCAGGGAGCGGCGTTAAAAAAGTGTCTTCCCAAGGCATACCAAACACTAAGTTGTCTACAGCTTTTGCAAATAGAGCATTAAAATTCGCTACAATAGACTCATGAACGTACAGTACTTTTAAAGCAGTACAGCGTTGTCCGTTAAAAGATAAAGTACCAGAAATACACTCTTTTACAGCATGTTCAAGGTCTGCATCTGGTAAAATAATCCCTGGATTTTTTGCTTCTAATCCTAAGACCAATCTAAGCCTGTTTTTATTTGGATGTAAATCCTGAAGCGACACCGCAGAAGAGCTGTGACCAATTAATGCCAAAACATCTATTATTCCAGTTTTCATGATAGGAGCGGCAATGCTACGCCCCCTTCCAAATACGATGTTAACCACTCCTGGGGGAAAACTTTCTTGAAATGCTTTTAGTAATGGCGCTATAAGCAACACGCCAAGTTTGGCTGGTTTAAAAACAGCTGTATTTCCCATAATAATTGCTGGGACGAGCAAACAGAAAGTTTCATTGAGGGGATAGTTGTAGGGGCCAAGACACAAAACAACGCCAATGGGTCCCCTTCTAATGTGGGCTAAAACACCCTCTTGGTGGTCAAATTTCGCACCTTTTCGATCTATGTTTTTATAGGCTTCTATGGTGTTTTTAATGTATTCTATGGTTCTGTCGAATTCTTTATACGAATCGGACTTATTTTTGCAAATTTCCCACATAAGAAGCTTCACCACTTCCTCTCTGTAAAGTGCCATTTTGGCTACAAACACCTCCATGCATTTCAGTCTGTCTACAACAGACATGGTAGGCCAAACCCCTTTTCCCCTGTTATAGGCTTTATTAGCTGCATGAACAGCCTCTAGAGCAGACGCTTCACCCATGTCAGGAACAGTGCCTAAAAATGTTGGGCTTGTATTACCTTGACTGTCTGGAGACTTAATCACAGAGAACACTTCCGTAGTAACTCCTTTCCATTCTTTTAATTCTCCATCAATTAAATAGGAATTACTGTAATAAGGTGTTATTTTAAATTCGTCAGGTATTTTTTCAAAGCTCATAACAATTAGATTTTTAGTAATTTAATAAATATAAGAAATATTAATCAATACATATTTCTTTCAATTTTTGAATGAGCTACACCTACAAAACATAGGTAAATAAATACTAAATAGATTACAACTTGAGCTATTATGAGCGTTGTGAAATTTCTAAAAATTTCAAATAAATTTTTATGGTTTTCATGAGATGAATTAGAGGGCATTTATGTTGGCTTATGGCATGTAACCATATTGGCTTTTTCTGTTGCCCTTAGGCAAAGGAGAAGGGATCCAAAATAATAGTGATATGCAGAATAAAATAAAGTTTATAGTTGGATCGGTTATTTTTGGAATCTATATATTTTTTACTTCAAGATTGTACTTAGAGGTCGTAATAAAAAGACTAGCTTCAAAAGCAACACCAATTTTTGTAACCTTTGCTTCCCATTTCAAAAATAATGTTACCTTTGCGTTACATTAATATTTAAAAATAAAAAATGGAAGTACAAATAATCATACCAATCATTGGAATGTTAGTGGGTGTATTAATACCGGTAGCGGTATTTATTTGGCAGTATAAGGACGCCAAAGGAAAACGAGAAGCCGTCATTGAAATAACCAAAAATCTAGACGATCCAGCAAAAGTAGAGGAGTTGTTGCATATTTTTGAAGAGCGAAAGCAGCAACCTATAGATTATCGTAGGGGTGGGGTCATTACCCTTTTTGTGGGGCTAGGCCTCTATGCGCTCGGTTATTATTTCCTTGGAAACATTCTAAAAGGCGCTGGCGCTTTGGTTGGACTAATTGGTATAGGCGTATTGATTGCCGGTTATCTTTACCCAAATACAGGAGCGGAGTTAACAGACGCTGTTGAGGAATTTGAGAAGAAGTAATCTATGGGAAAGGACCACAAGAAACTTTTAAATAATTTAGAGCGCATTAGAAAAGCTGTGGGTTTAACACAGCAAGAGATGTCTGTAAAAGCAGAAGTTTCTAGAAAAAGCATCAATGCCATTGAAAATGGCGTTTATGTTCCCTCTACCGTATTGGCGCTAAAAATTTCACGGACCTTAGGCTGTAAAGTAGAAGACCTTTTTGAGCTTCCTTAATACTTTATGTGGGGGTTTTTAGCTCTTCATTAGTGGAGAGCTATGCCGCTACTTACGCTTCCAAACTTGGGTGCGTCCCAGAAATGAGAAGCCCAAGAAACCACGAACGTTTAGGGTGTTTGGATTTTCAAAAGTAATGGTGCAGTCATAGGACTTTCCGTTGGCTGGATCCATGATTTTTCCGTCGCTCCAAGCGGCATCGTCTCGAGAGAGACCCCTAACAATAATAAGCCCTTCAATGGGTTTGTCTTTTTCTGATCCCTTGCAGTTCACGCATTTTTTACCCTGGTCTTCTGGAAGCAATAATTTGCTTACTCGGCCATAGAGCTTGCCTTGTGCTACATAGAGTTCAATTTCGGACTTGGCCACGCCTGTTGCGTCGTCAATATTGACCCAAATGCCTTCTACATTGGGTGTTTGAAGCAATAAAAAGAGAGATAAGAGTAGTGAATACATTTTTTATTTTAAAGATAAGTAAATCAAGTTATATTTTTGCAGCGCGCACATTTTTTAACAAGGGTTCTATTGGAGGATTTATGAGCTGTAATATATTTTGCAACATTGGATTTCTGTTGTTTTTTGACCAAGCAATAGATAAAAATGCCCTTTGTGGTATAGCGTCTAATTCTATGAATTTAACATTCATATCGTAGCCAAATTGCAGGGATTTTGGGACAATAGAGACCCCCAGATTATTTTCTACTAATTTGTAAATTGAACTCGCGTGGATGGTGTTGTGAGAAATTATGGGGGCAAAGCCACAACCGTCAAAAATCTGCATGACTTTTTCGTAATAGGAGGCGCTGTACTCGGGATCAAATAAGATAAAAGGGCTGTCTTTAAATTGGGACAGATTTTTAAAATTGCGCTTATTTACTGGATGGTTTTTGGGCAATACCAGGCAAAAGGTTTCTTTTAAAACTGTGTGAATTTCCAAACTCCTTGGTACCCGTTCTAAACGAACAAAACCCACATCTATTTCTTGGGATAGCAAGCCTTCAATTTGTTTTTGGTTGTCCATTTCTTCCAGCTTGAACATAACCTTGGGGAATTTACTGTTAAATTGTTTTAAAATAGCTGGAATGATTTGTAGCATAGCAGACCCCACAAAGCCCAATGTGAGGTGGCCTTCTTTTCCGTGGTGTATTAATTTGGAGTGGGCTAAAATGTCTTCTAAATTTTTTAGATTTATTTGGAGTTCTTTTTGAAGGTAGTCACCGGTTTTGGTCAATGCAACCCTTCTGTTATTGCGTTCAAACAGTGTAATACCTAAATCTTGTTCCATTTGTTTGATTTGCCTACTTAACCCAGGCTGAGAAATAAATAATTTCTCTGCAGCCTTTCTAAAATGCAACTCCTCTGCCACAGCTAAAAAATACCTCAGGTGTCTGTGTTCTATTTGATTACTCATAGTTATCAATACTACTCAAAAATGGTTTCATATGTTATTAAAAGTATGAATAACTTTGGTTAAATCCAATGAAACTTTACAATATGGTATTTCACTACGGCATAGACCAATTGACGGTCCATAGAATATTAGCTATAGCTAAGGGCGCTCTAAAAGCGACTATAGATGAAACGGCTATTGATAAGGTCAATGAGTCTAGGAGGAGGCTTGAGAAAATGGCCCATTCTTCTAAGGTGGTATATGGTGTTAACACTGGTTTTGGACTGATGTGCGATGTCCAAATCTCAACAGCAGAAATGACTAAGCTTCAAGAAAATTTACTCATCTCCCACGCGGTTGGTGTGGGTAATCCCATCGACAGAGAATTGTCTAAAATTATGATGATTTGTAAGGTTCATTCCTTGTGTCAGGGCTATTCAGGGATTAGGCTAGAAGTTATTGAACGCATTGTTTTTTTCATTACACATGATTTATTGCCTGTTGTTCCTGAACAGGGTTCTGTGGGAGCTTCTGGAGATTTAGCGCCTTTGTCTCATTTGTTTTTACCCCTCATGGGAGAAGGAGAATTTTGGTTGGGTAAGGACATTGTTCCTGCTAAAAAAGTACTATTGAAGCATGGGCTAAAACCCATAAAATTAGAAGCAAAGGAAGGTTTGGCACTCATAAATGGAACACAGTTCATTTTGGCTCATGCCATAGTTGGATTAAAAAAAATGCAGTATCTACTAGATTTAGCAGACCTTGCTGGCGCTATGAGCCTAGAGGGATATCAGGGAAGTATTTCTCCTTTTAAAGAATTACTGCACTTAATACGTCCTTTTAAAGGGAGTTTAAAAGTGGCCAAACGCATGAGAATGTTATTGCAAGATTCTCAAAATATGCAATCACACGCAGCTTGTTCTAGGGTGCAAGATCCTTATTCTTTGCGTTGTATTCCCCAAGTGCACGGAGCCTCACGAAATGCGTATAAACACTTGAAAGAGTTGGTTCACATTGAAATGAATTCCGTAACGGATAATCCTATTGTGGTTAGTGATAACGAAGCTATTTCTGGGGGAAATTTCCACGGACAACCCTTGGCTATGGCATTGGACTACAATGCCATTGCTGTTTCAGAACTGGGCAATATTTCCGATAGGAGGTGTTATTTGCTCATTGAAGGTAAGTATGGCTTGCCACGATTGCTCACTGAGGCAGGTGGGCTAAATTCTGGATTTATGATTCCGCAGTATACCACAGCAGCATTGGTCACGGAGAATAAGTCACTTTGTTTTCCACCCTCAGCAGACAGTATTCCCACTTCTTTGGGTCAAGAGGACCACGTTTCCATGGGCAGTATTTCTTCTCGAAAATTCAATCAGATTTTGGGAAATTTAGAAAAAATATTGGCCATAGAAATCATGTTTTCTGCCCAAGCGATGGAGTTTAGAAGGCCTAATACCTTTTCAGATATTATAGAGGAAAATTTAAAAATAATCAGGAGTAAAGTCCCCAAATTAGAGGAGGATAGACTGATCAAAGAAGACATAAATTCCATGATTTGGCTTGTAAAAAGCCAATCCCTAATTGTTAAGTAAAACACCATGAATTTCAAGGAGCAAATACAAGCGGGAATACCCAAAGCATTGCCAATAAAAAAGCCTTATCCCAGCGCTGCAAACAGGGCGCCTAAAAGAAAAGATATTTTATCTATTCAAGAGAAGCAAATGGCCATTCGCAATGCCCTGCGTTATTTTCCTGAAGATTGGCATGAAATATTGGCCCCTGAATTTGCAGCGGAACTCAAAGAATTTGGCCGTATTTATATGCACAGGTTTAAGCCTGATTATAAAATGTACGCCAGAGCTGTGAGTGAATATCCCGCTAAATCTAATCAGGCAGCAGCCATTATGTTAATGATTAGCAACAATTTAGACCCTGAAGTAGCTCAGCACCCTGAGGAGTTAATCACTTATGGGGGAAACGGCGGGGTGTTTCAAAATTGGGCACAGTATCTAATTACAATGCAATACCTGTCCATCATGACCGAGAAACAAACCTTGCATCTGTATTCAGGGCATCCGATGGGTTTATTTCCCTCTTCTAAAAATGCGCCTAGGGTTGTAGTGACCAACGGAATGATGGTGCCCAATTATTCTAAGCCAGATGATTGGGAAAAATTTAATGCGCTTGGCGTAACCCAATACGGACAAATGACTGCTGGTTCATTTATGTATATTGGTCCTCAAGGGATTGTTCACGGCACCACTATAACTGTCATGAATGCCTTCAGAAAAATACTTTCAAAAGGGGAGACGCCTGCTGGAAAAATATTTTTAACAGCCGGTTTAGGTGGTATGAGTGGTGCGCAGCCCAAAGCGGGTAATATAGCAGGTTGCATTACTATTTGCGCAGAGGTCAATCCCCATGCAGCTAAAAAACGCCATGAGCAAGCCTGGGTAGATGAGTTAATAGATTCTATGGATGAATTGGTTCGTAGGGTAAAAAAGGCTCAGCTGGACAATGAGGTAGTCTCTATTGCTTATATTGGAAATATTGTAGCTATTTGGGAACGTTTTGATGAAGAAGGTATTTTTATCCATTTAGGTTCAGATCAAACCTCCTTGCACATTCCTTGGACGGGTGGCTATTACCCTGTTGGTATTTCCTATGAGGAATCCAATAGATTAATTGCAGAAGCACCTGACTTATTTAAAATAAAGGTACAGCAGTCCTTGTGCCGCCATGCTGCTTCTATCAATAATCACAGCGCGAAGGGCACCTATTTCTTTGATTATGGGAATGCCTTTTTATTAGAAGCTTCCAGAGCAGGTGCAGATGTTATGGCTAAAAATAATGTAGATTTTAAATACCCTTCCTATGTGCAGGATATTTTAGGACCCATGTGTTTTGATTATGGTTTTGGTCCTTTTCGTTGGGTTTGTGCCTCAGGAAAGCCAGAGGATTTGGATAAAACAGATCAAATAGCCATGGAGGTTTTACAACAAATCATGGCACAATCTCCTGAAGAAATTCAATTGCAAATGCAGGACAATATTACTTGGATAAAAAACGCTAAAAAGCACAATATGGTGGTGGGTTCTCAAGCTAGGATTCTGTACGCAGACGCGGAGGGGCGTTCTAAAATTGCAGTAGCTTTTAATCAGGCCATTGCCTCTGGCGAGCTTGGCCCAATTATTCTGGGCAGGGACCACCATGATGTTAGCGGCACAGATTCTCCTTACCGAGAAACGTCCAACATATACGACGGAAGTAAATTTACGGCAGACATGGCCATACACAATGTTATTGGAGATAGTTTTAGAGGGGCTACATGGGTGTCTATTCACAATGGCGGTGGCGTAGGCTGGGGAGAAGTGGTTAATGGCGGTTTTGGCATGGTTCTGGATGGTTCTCCGCAGGCGGAAGCGCGTTTAAAAAACATGCTTTTTTACGATGTAAATAACGGCATTGCCCGAAGGAGTTGGGCACGAAATAAAGAAGCAGTATTCGCCATTAAAAGAGAAATGGAACGCAGCCCAAATTTAAAAGTTACCTTGCCAAATATGGTAGAAGACCGTATTCTAAAAAACCTTTTTTAATGCGTATTATATTTAAAAATATCAAAGAATTACTGCAGGTTAGAAAAGAAGCTATTTCATTTGTTTCTGGAAAACAGATGGCTATTTTACCCAGTATTAAGCATGCTTACTTAGTTGTAGAAAACGGACTGATTACTGATTTTGGAAGTATGGATACTTGTCCTGAAATTCAAGCAGATTCCGTAGTTGATGCTTCTGGAAAAATGCTCATGCCCTCTTGGTGTGACGCTCATACCCATATTGTTTACGCAGGGAATAGGGAGGCGGAGTTTGTTCAAAGAATTCAGGGAATGGGCTATGAAGAAATTGCCGCAGCTGGAGGAGGTATTTTAAATTCAGCTAAAAAGCTTCAAGAAACTTCAGAAGACAGTCTTTACGAGCAGAGCAGCATTCGTTTAGAAGCCTTGATTGGCTTAGGAACAGGAGCCATTGAAATTAAATCTGGATATGGATTGACATTAGAAGCGGAATTGAAAATGCTTCGGGTGATTAGGCGATTAAAAGAAGCCTACCCCATTGAAATTAAAGCTACTTTTCTAGGGGCACATGCGGTGCCTGAAAAATACAAAGGGAACAAGCAGGCCTATCTTAAAATGCTCATTGATGAGGTGCTCCCAAAAGTAGCCAAAGAAAAACTAGCGGAATACATAGACATATTTTGTGAAAAAGGCTATTTTGATCTTGCAGACACGGCATTGATGCTAGCCGCTGGTAAAAAATATGGTTGGATTCCTAAAATCCACGTGAACCAGTTTTCTGCCTTTGGAGGGGTAGGGCTTGGGGTGCAATTCAATGCATTGTCCGTAGATCATTTGGAAGAAATGAGGGCAGAAGATATTGAAGTTTTAAAAGAGACCAAATCAATGCCCGTTGCATTACCGGGTTGTTCTTTCTTTTTGGGAATACCTTATACCCCAGCGCGTAAAATGATCCAAGCGGGTTTGCCCTTAGCTTTGGCCTCCGATTACAATCCAGGTTCTAGCCCCTCTGGCAATATGAATTTGGTGGTGTCTTTGGCCTGTATAAAAATGAAAATGACTCCTGAAGAAGCCATAAATGCGGCCACTATAAATGGCGCTTATGCTATGGGATTGGAAAATGAAGTAGGCAGTATTAGCATTGGGAAACAGGCCAATTTAATACTCACTAAGCCCCTTAATTCATATGCATTTATTCCCTATGCTTTTGGTTCCAATCAGATTGAAAAGGTCTTTATAAAAGGAAAAGAAGTGCACCCATTTTAATTGAAATTAAACCTCATATGGCTTTGGAAAAATTTACAAATTACACCCCAGGACAGCCTGAGCACTGGACAGGTAGAAAAACCAATCCCGCCATTGGAAACCAGTATTGGTATCAGGAAATTGTATTAAAAAGTGCTGAAAAGAGACCCCAAGAAAAAATTGACATAGGACTGCTTGGGTATGCATCTGATGAGGGGGTTAGGAGAAACCAAGGAAGGATTGGTGCAGCGCAAGGTCCAGATGCCATTAGAGGACGTTTGGCCAAAATGCCTTTTCATTTGGGCCATAAAAAAGTAGCAGATTTTGGAAATGTTTTCTGCCTGGGACAAGATATGGAATCCTGTCAAAGCTCTTTTTCAAATCACATTAGCAGATTAATTCAACAACAAATTTTTCCCATTGGTTTTGGGGGCGGTCATGATATGGCATACGCTCATTTTATGGGCATTAGAGACGCCATTAAAGACCGTACTAATAAAAGAATAGGGATCGTTAATTTTGACGCCCATTTTGATCTGAGGCCTGTTGAGGACCAGCCCAATTCTGGTACGCCCTTTAATCAAATAATTCATGAACTAAAACAAACTAATGAAGCAATGGGGTATTACGCCATTGGCATTCAAGACCAGTCGAATACAAAAGAATTGTATGAGATAGCAAAAAGAGAGGGGGTAAATTATACATCTAATTATGATTGTGCACCTAATGACTCGAATTTAAGTGCGTTACAACAAAAAATGCTGCCTTTTATTGGGGCCAGTGATTATTTATATGTAACCATTGATTTAGACGGTTTTTCTTCCGCTTATGCCCCTGGAGTAAGCGCCCCATCTCCAATGGGATTTAGTCCTTTTTTTGTGGTTGAAATGCTGCGATTTTTGTTTGAAACCAACAAGGTAATTTCATGTGATATTGCCGAGCTAAACCCGCTATTCGATAGGGATGGAACCACCGCTCTTTTAGCAGCGAGATTGGTAGATTTTATGGCCGCTATAAAATAGCTTTTCAATAGTGCACCCAGCTTTCTATGGACTTAGGAAAAACACCCAAGTTAAAAATCGACAAAAGGTTTAATTTTTTTCAAACCTTTTCAATAGTGCCGGTAGGTAAAAAAGGTCTGTGATCAGTGCTGTGCTTACGGTTACTGCACACAAAATGCCAAAAGAGCGCACGGAGGGGACTGCACTGGTGGCGATGATTAAAAATCCCGCCACCAAGGCTACCGTAGTAGCCAACAGCGCCGTGGCGCTGTAGTGCAGCGCCTGGTCTATGCGCTTAGTGGGACTTTCGAATGTTGTTTTATATTTCCTGTATTTGTAGATAAGGTGAATGGTGTCGTCCATGGCAATGCCAAGCATAATAGGGGTAATCATGGCTGTTGTCACATCTAATGGAATCTTAAAAAGCCACATGAGAATGGCCAAGACTGCCAAGGGTAAAATGTTTGGAATAAGCACCAAGAGCGTGGTTCTAATCTGTCTAATAAACAACCAAAGACAGATAAAAGCGGCTATAAATGCCGCAAAAAAGGATTTTAATTGGGTGGCTAGGATGAATTTATTTAAGCCAGCAAATACCACCGCAAATCCATTGACTTTTAGGGTGTATTCTGTAGGGTCAAAATGGGATTGAAAGGTCTTTTTAACAGATTCTATGACCTGTTCTAATTGGGCTGTTTTCATTTGAGGGAGACTCAAGGTAATGCCCACGCTTCTAAGGTCTTCAGAGAAGAGTTTAAAAAATTGGTTGTCATTATTTTCTAGGGAGCGGAGCAATTGGGCTGCGTCCTGCTCTGAAACAGCCATACCATTTAATGCAGGATTTCTTTTTTCTAAGAAGGCCGCCATATTCACCACAGATATTGGGGCTGTGATGAGGGGATTTGTGGCTATTTCTTCTTGAAAACTCCTGAGTAATTCTAGGCTTTTTTTATCCATTACAGTGCTGCCGCTTGCACTAGAAATTTCCAGTTGTAAACGAGAACTACCTTCTAATTGCGCCTCTACTTTTCTAAGGTCTTCTTTAGCAGGTCCCTCTGCCAAAAGATTTAATGAATCTGTATTGATTTCTACCTTTGTGATGGCAAATATTCCTAGCATCAGCAGGGCAGAAAAACCAGTGATAATGTTTAAGTTATAGCGAGAAGTAGTGGCGTTTATCCAGGAGACCAATGCGGTTTGCTTAGGTGTTTTAAGCTTTGGGACTTCTTCCTTCCTTATGGCCTTCTCCTCTGGTTTGGCCGCTTTCATAAAGCTCACACCAATAATGGTGATTAGGTACACCAACACATAACTCAGCACAAGACCAATACAGGTAAAGAGCCCCATATTTTTAAAAGCAGGAAGCGGGGAGAGGTAAAGGGCAAAATAACCTACAAAAGTGGTGAGTGTGGTGTAAAAGCAAGGGGTAAAACTCTTTTTAATGGCAGCGCTCAGCCGGTCTATTGTAGCGAGGCCATAGGCTTCTCTGTCGTAAATATTAATTAAATGCACTACGTCACTCACGCTGTAGACCATTAAAATAGTAGGAATAAGCATGGAGATCATATTCAGGGAATATCCAAAACCACTGATCATTCCAAACAAAATACTGATGGGTGCTCCCACAGAAAATAGGGCAATCAGCAGGTATTTTTTACTGGGTAAGAACCACAGTAGCATCAGGGTAATGACCAATACAGTAAGCCCCCCAAAAAGGAGACTCTCTTTGTATATGCCTTTATTGTAGGCCTCATTTAATACAGGAGGTCCAGTAATGTGGTAGCTTTCAAAATACCTTGAAATGACGGTTTCTATCTCTTGGGCAATGTCTTTTCTGTCCTTTTCAATGCTTGGGGTAGGCCTTAGTTGTACATAGAGGAAAAGATTTTTAAAATCCTTTGAGACCAGTTGGTTCATTACCTCCGGCATATCACCCCATAATTTTTTAATGCTCTTTTCGCTGCGTTTTTCCTCATACAAAGGTCGGAAACTCACTTTTTTCCCTGCTATGACAGGGTATTTTGCTTTGGCCAAACTATAGGCGGTTTGTACAAAGGGCATGCTGTCTAAGCTGTTGTTGAGCGCCCTTAACAAGTCAACATTCTTTTGCTCCAAAGCATAGGAAACGGGTAGCATCACAATGAAAATTTCATCTGAACCATAGGTTTCCTGGTACTCAATATAGGCTTTGTAGCTAGGGTCTTCTTCTAAAAACCAAATACCCAGAGAATTGTCAATAGATAATTTTTTTAGGGTCTGCAATCCGGAAATCCCTACAATAAGCACCCCTAATACAATCAGTAACCATCTGAATTGAATCACAAAGCCAATACTTTTGTGAAGAAAAGAAGCTGTTTTTAGGGACATCAGTGCTTTTAATTTACCCGTAAAGGTATGAAAAACGCCGGGGGGAACTGTTTTAAATGCGTTAGAAATAGGGGTGAAATCAAAAAACTTTTAGTAGCTTGAAGGCTCAATTTAAATACAAAAAATGAGCTATTTAAACGCTACCAAAGACTTATATAAAGAAGCAGCCCTCACCCCAGACGTGGGGCTTTGTTGCACCACCACCCCTATTTGGCAGTTTCCGGGTTTAAAAATTCCTAGCATCATGCAGGAGATGAATTACGGTTGCGGAAGTACGGTGCACCCCAGGGATTTAGTGAACAATCCCAAGATTGCTTATGTAGGTGTTGGTGGTGGTATGGAGCTCTTGCAATTCGCTTATTTTTCAAGACAAAAAGAGGGGGTTATTGGGGTAGATGTGGTGGATGAGATGTTGGCAGCATCGGCCCGCAATTTTAAAATTGCGGAGGCCCAGAACGATTGGTTTAAAAGTGAGTTTGTGGCCCTTAAAAAGGGCGATGCCCTAGACCTTCCCATTGAGGATAATTCCATAGACGTGGCCGCTCAAAACTGCTTGTTCAATATTTTTAAGATGGAGGAGCTCAAAAAAGCGCTGCAAGAGATGTACCGAATTTTAAAACCTCACGGGCGTTTGGTTATGAGTGACCCTACCTGTGAACAACCTATGAATAAAGCCCTTAGAAACGACGACCGCCTGAGAGCGCTTTGTCTTTCAGGCGCTATTCCACTGAATGATTATATAAAAATGCTTACGGATGTGGGCTTTGGAACTATTGAAATTAGGGCGAGAAGGCCTTATAGGATTTTAGATACGGCGCATTACGCCACCGATGAAAATATCTTTATTGAAAGTGTAGAAGTCTGCGCCATTAAAGATCCTATGCAGGCAGATGGGCCCTGTGTATTTACAGGAAAATCTGCCATCTATTTTGGTTCAGAGGACTATTTTGACGACAAAAAAGGGCATGTGCTACTTCAAAACCAACCCCTTTCTATCTGCGATAAAACAGCTGCAGCTCTGGGTAGTCTAAATAGGTCGGATATTTTTATAAGCGAAAGTACCTTCCATTACGACGGGGGTGGCTGCTGTTAATAGGCGGTTTCAATAATTAAAGAAAAAGATTCATTTTAGAAGGAAATCAAGGGGATTTATTTTTAATCGAAAAAGCTATAGCTACTTTCGTTAAAAACCAATAACCATGAAAAAGTCCCTTGTTTTTATTTTTCCTTTCCTTATTGCGCTAGGGTGTTCCTCAGACGACACTCCTTTAGAACAACCAGACCAATCCAAAGCGCCTAACGAGCAGTTAGAAGACACAGATTCCGCAACTTCAGGCACAGACAGTGACTCAGATAGTAGTCAAGATAATTCTTCTGACAATGATACAGACCAATCAAATGGACCAGATTTTGATTCAAGCACCAATACAGTTCTGTTAACCCAAACGGCCTATTATTATCCCAATGGCGTAGAAACAGAGGTGGAGTATACAGAGCGAGTAGCGGTTGTGCCTCTAACAGGTTCCTCACACAAAGTGTATGAAGCTAATGGAGTTTTTTATATCATTCAATTAGATGAAAATAACAATGTGGTTTACACTGAAGGGGATAGAAATTCTTTTTTTATGACTTCTCACAATGAAATGCCTAGACTAGTCACTTCTAACATTCAAAGTGATGTGACCCTAAATATGCAGGTTTATTACTCTAATGCACCAAATGCCCAAACACCGGAAGCGCCCGCTGAAATATATGAGTTCATATGGGATTATGGGGACCAAGGAAAAATAGAAGGCAAAGAATTTATTGGCGCTAAATTTGATGGGAGGGATAAATACGGCACCCCTTGGGATGTTAATCCCTATAAATTCGGAGACACTTTTAGGGCCCAATTGGCCATAATTAATATTCCGGATAAAAACATCACTACAGCGCCATTAACTGAGCTGGTTTATAAAGAAGTAGGTGTTGTAAATTACAAGGGTGTAAAATGGAGGTATGAAGCAGATTTATATGAAGGAGAAGCAGATTTTTTAAGCCATATTAAGCCAAATTTTGACCGGTCACTAGAAGATTTATCAAATACTGACGGGGCAAATAATTTAAATACCATTAGCGTATTTGGGGGTCGGACATACACTTGTGGCGCTGAGGCAAATTGCATAGGCAATGAAGGTTATATTTATTGTTTTACCAAGACCCCAGATCTATATATGTTTACTCATGAGATAGGCCATACCTGGTCTTTAAGAGAAGATTCTCCAGTAAATTGGGTGGAATGGGAGGAATTATGGGCTACTTATTTTGTATCGGAATATGCTAAAAAGAATTCTAAGGAATATTTTGCAGACGCATTTTATTTATATTTTTCTGGACAAAAAGATTTAGAAGATTTTCCCAATTTATATCAGATGCCAGATGAGGTAAGGGCCAAATTAGACACTTATTTTAAATAGAAAAGCTTCGCTTGAAAGGCCTCTATTATTTTATAAATTGATTTCCATGCCTCCTTTTTATGCATAATATCTACTGTTTTATTATCTTGGTATTTATTACGCATTATGAAAAATTACGCGCTAGCATATATTGTTTTATTTGGGCTTTTATCCTGCTCTAAAGAAGCATCTCCCAATGTAGAAGTTGAGGAAGACGCCGTTTTTGTAGACCAAGGAACCAGTCAATATGCAGACAATAATCCTTTGAACGACGTGTTGTTTCAGGCGTTTTGGTGGGATTCATTTAATGACCCTAAAATAGGCAGTTATCCGTCTTTTTACGCTTTTCTGGAAGATCAAATAGTGTCCTTGTCTAATGCCCACATAGATGGTATTTGGATGCCACCATCTAGCGAGGGCGAGGGTATGGGTTACCATCCCAGAAAGTTATTTGACTTTAACTCCCTTCACGGAAATAAAAACGAATTGGTCTCTTTATTGGCTTTAATGAAGTCAAGGAAAATGCATGGAATGGCAGATTTGGTTATAAACCATAGGGTGGGTACAGACACTTGGAATGATTTCACGGAGCCCGCATGGTCTTGTGATGCTATATGTATGGATGACGAGGGTTATACCAACCCCAATGCGTTTGGTTTGGTGCCTTGTGGTGACTTTGATGAAGGAGAGGGCTGGGGAGGCGCCAGAGACTTAAACCACAAAAGCGAAGAGGTTCAATTGGGGATTAAGGCCTACCTAGCGCAGCTTAAAGCATTGGGATTTGATTCTTGGAGGTATGACTTTGTAAAAGGTTTTCCTGCTAAATATGTAGGAGAATACAATGCGTCTACCCCTTATTATTTAAGTGTAGGAGAATACTGGGATGGCAATCCCAACGCTTTGCGTTCTTGGATAGATAAAACTTCAGAAACCCTCAGCGAAAATGACACTCCAAAGGCTGCAGCCTTTGATTTTTCAATAAAATACAAGTTGGCAGAGGCCGTAGTGCAAAAAAAGTATTCCGTGCTTCAAGCCAATCCATCCTTAGCCGCCATAGCAGGCTATGGAGAAAAATCCATTACTTTTTTAGACAACCATGATACTGGTTGCATTAACAGAAATGACTGCGACAATGTGTTTTCAAAAAACACCAGTGAATTGATCCAAGGCTATGCTTATTTGTTAACCCATCCGGGGATTCCGATGGTGTGGGGCTACCATTACTTTTTTTCAGATTCTTTTGGCTCACTTCAAAAAGAGATCAATGCCCTGATTGCCATTAGAAAAGCTTTTGGGGTAAACGCCAATAGCAAGGTAGTGGTGGTTGAAGCCAAAGATGGTGCCTCTGGGTATTATGTGGCCCAGATAGATGAAAACCTTCTGGTTAAAATTGGCAGTGGCGCATATGTTCCAGACAGCCAATGGAAAGAGACTAGAAAAGCCCTGGCTTATGCTGTTTGGGAAAAGTAACAAGATTAATTAAAAATAAATACTATGAAAACCAAATTATTAAGTCTAGGCCTTTGCGCACTTGTATTAACAGCTTGTAATTCAAAAAACGAAGAAAAAAAGAAAGCGTCTGACGCTGAAAAAACCTATCAATTGGTATGGACAGACGAGTTTGACGCGCCAGGACTACCAGATGCAGACAAATGGTTTTTAGAAACAGATGCTCCTGAAAACGGTGGCTGGTACAACAACGAAAAGCAGCATTATACAGACCGTATTGAAAACGCTGAGGTCAGTGATGGAACCCTTAAGATTATTGCTAAAAAGGAGTCTTACACCCATAATGGAAGTACACAGGAATTTACCTCTGCCAGGTTTAATTCTAAATTTCACTTCACTTATGGCAAAGTAGAAGTAAGGGCCAAATTGCCTAGAATGCAAGGTACTTGGCCAGCTATTTGGGCTTTGGGAACCAATTTGCCAGAAGTAGGTTGGCCTGCATGTGGGGAAATAGACATGATGGAGCAATTGTTCGAGAACCATTTAATGGTACAGTCTGCGGTTCACGTAGCGGGTAGGTATGGAGATTATCCTGCCTTAAAGCAATTGTCGGTTTCAGATGTAACAGAGAATTTTCATGTATATGGCATGATTTGGACAGAAGATAAAATAGACTTTACGGTAGATGGAGAAGTGTTTTTTACCTACCAACCTGCGGACAGAAGCAATGACTTTTGGCCTTTTAACAAAGACCAGTACTTACTTTTAAATGTAGCCCTTGGTGGTAGTTTGGGCGGAGACATTACGCCAGACTTTACACAAGACCAGATGGAAGTGGACTATGTGAGGGTGTACCAGCTTCAATAGTAGTCAAGTATTCATATTAAAAAAGCCATTCCTGAGGAATGGCTTTTTTAATATTACGGCTTTTTAATTACAATGACTTTAAGAATTTGATCACACCATTAAAGTATGTTTCTTGGTCGTCGTATAAGGCCATATGACTCCCTTTAGGACAGTGTAAATAGCTTCCATTTTGAACCATTTCACTCATTTCTTTCATGGCTTTTGGATCCATAGTGTCGTATTCAGCTCCAATAGTTAGGGTAGGAATAGTGATTTTATTTAAATCACTAGTTCGGTCCCACTCTTTTAGAACAGCATCTCCGACTACGCCAAATTCGCTGGGTCCTTGCATTTTTAGGTAAAGAGGATAATTCATGTTTGCAAAAGCCCTAAGGACTGGGTTAGGCCATTCACTAGGATTCATTCTCAATACATGTTCTGGATAATAGTGTTCCTCTATTAGTCCTAAATACTCGGGATTAGTATAGTCTTCATTGGCTTCAAAATTTTCAATTTCAGCCAGAACTTCTGGAGGTAACTGCGGCCCTAAAACTTCTTTGGCATAGGTTACATAATCAGGGATGGAACCCATCATATTTGAGACAATAAGCGCTTTCATATTGTGTTGGTATTTTAAGGCGTATTCAATACCTAAAATGCCCCCCCATGAATGGCCTAATATAACAAAATTTGAAGCGTCTAGTTGTAGGGCTTTTCTAACTTGTTCTACCTCTTCAACAAAACTGTCTATATTCCAAAGTCTTTCGTCATTTGGATTGTCGCTTTTTCCGGATCCCATTTGATCGTAGTAATAATATTCTACATTGCCCTGAGGGAAATACGAATCTGCAGCTTCAAAATATTCGCTGGTTGCTCCAGGACCACCATGCAATAAAAGTACTTTTGTAGTGGGATTATTACCGACTCTTTTGGTCCATACATTGAAAGTGCCCAGGGCGGTTTCTATAGGAATGATTTTTGTTCCTCCAGTAAACTTCGAGTCTGACGTGGAATAATCATAGTAAGCAGTCTCTTGGGGAGCTACTTCTTTGTTATTACAAGACATGCAAATCAAAATGGCGCTTAATAGTGTTAATTTAAATTTCATTTTATTAAGTGTTAAGTTGGTGAAACTAAAATTAATAAAAAAATTAAATTTAATTGCATATTACAATAATAAATTTGAATTGCTGCATTTCAATCATTTTCTTATGAATTTTTCTTATTTTTGTATTCTGTATTTTTAATAATTTTTATGTTATGTTAGATTTTGAATTTAGATCACAATGCCCAATCTCTAGTGCTCTAGATATTTTTGGTGATAAGTGGTCTTTGGTAATAATTAGAGATTTGTTTATTGGCAGAAATACCTATTCTGAATTCTTGAAATCTCCTGAAAAAATCTCTACTAATATTTTAGTAGATAGAATTAAAAAATTGAGGAGTCATGGAATTTTAGACTTCAAAAGAGATGTAAATGACAATAAGATAAAGTACTATTATTTAACGGATAGTGGCATAGATTTATTTCCAATGATCATGAATTTATCATTGTGGTCTCGCAAACATTTACATGTTGTACCAGGTCCATTTTCTAAGAAAGATTATGGATTAATTGATTTAAATGGGTTAGATTCATTCTTAAAAGAGACTACATCAAAATATCTTAAAACTAGGGAGACTATTTTAAATTAAAAAGTCCAGTATACCTTAATAATAAAAAAGCCATTCCTAAGCTAGGAATGGCTTTTTTATTAAGCGGAGTTTCTACTCGCGTTAATATTCCCGTATAAAGATCGGGTGACAATCTTTTCATAGATTTCTTTTAGCGGCGCATTTTGTCCTATTTTTTGAAGGGCGTATTGTTGGATCACCAATAACGGAAGGACTATATTTTCCCGGATCAGTACAGATTCTCTTGAAACAGCTTCTTTTTCCATGAGAATATTTAAGCCAGAAATGAGGAGTAATTTTTCTTTGGATAGGGTGTATTCGTCGTGAAGTATCTGCCAGAAATCGCCATACTCTGGGTCTTCTTTCATATAGCTGGTGAGTTCAAAATAACATTTGGCTAAAGCCATCATACTGTTTTGCATGAGTGCTTTAAAATAAGGCACTTCTTTAAACATCTCCTGTAGTTCTCCCAGTTTGCCCTCTGCCTCTAAAGAAGCAATTGCAGAACCAATACCAAAGTAGCCGGGGACATTTTGCTTGAGTTGGCTCCAAGAACCCACAAAAGAAATGGCCCTTAGATCAGAGAGCTCTAATTTAGCTTTTTGGCCTCTTTTTCCTGGCCTTGAGCCAATATTTGCTTTGGTATAATATTTAAGGGTACTCCTATTTTCTAAATAAGGCATGAATTTAGGATGCTGTTTTAAAGCGTCGTATTTGGTAAAACTTCTTTCGGACAGTGTTTCCATAAGCGCTCTGTGGGCGATTGAAATGGTGTTTTCCTTGCCAAAAATATTGTTAGACAATCCAGCGGTTAAGAGTTGCTCACAATTATATACAAACTGGTCTCTAGTACCATAAGTACTGGTAATGGTCTGTCCTTGAATGGTCAGTTGTATCTCATTATTGGCAATTTCTTTGGTTTGTGCAGCATAAAATCTATGTGTTTTTCCACCACCTCTTGCTGGAGGTCCACCACGGCCGTCAAAAAAGACGGCACTTACGTCGTATTGCTTACAAACGCTTGTTAGGTTTTCTTTGGTTTTTAGAATAGACCAATTGGCTTTCACATAGCCTCCATCTTTTGTTCCATCTGAGAAACCAAGCATGATGGTGTGTTTATTCCCCCTCTTTTTAACGTGCTGCATATAGGCAGTTGTCTGAAAGAGCTCTTGCATGCTTTGTTCAGAAGTGTCCATGCCGTGCATGGTTTCAAAAAGGGGGACAATGTCAAAATGAATGTCTGCTTCTTTGTATCCGGACCACCTAAATAAAGCCCAAACAAATAAAACAGAAAATTTGTCCTCTGAATTACTAATAATATACCTATTGCAACCGTCTTGACCGTTCTTGGCTTGAATGTTTTTGAGGTTTCTGATATTTTTTAAGGTATCTGAAACGAGTGCATCTTCAAATTCATCAGGGGCCACTTCTAGATCTAAATGGAGTAATTTATCGGTGAGTGCCTCAGGGGATAGTTCCTCTAAAGACTCCTTTATAATACCGGCATGTTTTAAAATAGCCGTGATACTATTGAAATGAATGCTGTGGTCTTGTCTTATGTCTAAAGTGGCAAAGTGGGTTTTAAAGATCTTGACTTTATCTATTAAAGCGTCTAGATCTTTTAAATATAAACCAAAGTATTTAGAGACTAAGAGGTCTTTGATTTTCTGGAGTTCTCCAATCAAAAAGTCATAAGGCACTAAGGCATTAGCGTCAAACATACTGTCGTACAATGCTTTTCTAAGGCCTATTAAGGGCTCTTGAAGTGCTGTAAAACTTAATTTTTGATGCAGGGCTTTCAGGTCTTTGTAGTAACACTTCATGAGCGTGGTCCTTAATTCATCTGCTACCTGATCCGTCATTTCCGTAGTGACAAATGGGTTACCATCCCTATCTCCACCTGGCCAGAAGCCTAATTTAACAATATTATAATTGTTGAAATCTACTTGTGGGATATTTGTTTTAATATATGAAAAAAGGTCTCCAATGGCGTCATAATACACATTTCTTAAAATATGTATGATGTTTTTTGCCTCGTCTAAAGGAGTGGGTTTTTTACTGTTTAGCAAAGAGGTCAGCCCCAATTGTTGCAAACTCTTGTCTATTTCCGTGATATTATTCTCTACAATGAGCTTGCGCAAATCTGTCATAATATCTAAAACAGCTGGCGTATAGAATTGGGTGGGGTGTGCCGTTAGTATAATACGGGCACTGAAGTTGGAGAGTTTCTCCGCTACCTCATCCCAACTCTTGTTTTTATCAATAATTTGAAAATAATCTTTTATACTCAGAGAAGAACTATGCTTGTGAAGCTTAGGGAATGCTGCATCTTCCACACTGTCATAAAGCACCACCTGACGTTCCACATACTGGATAATACGAAACATAAAATCTATCTGTGATTCTTCTGTGGTGAGTCCGGCATAATCTTTAAAAAAACCTTCCAAAATTTGCTGTGGGTTTTTTCCAGCTTCCAAACCTTTTTTGCTCTGGTCTAATAGGAGTGGAATAAGCATACCTACATTTTCAATATTGCGGTAAGGGAGATTTAGAAAAAGGCTATTGTATACGTTAAACGTATTATTCACTGTTTTTTTAAATACTTCTAGGCGCTGTTGTTGCATGAGGGTCAATTTAAATTATACCTATTGTTATCATTATAACACGTCATAAATATCGACATTATAAGGACATTGCGACTGGTTTGCGTCGCTATTTAACAAAATGAAAATTAAGGGTGTTATTTGTGGTTGTTTTCGCAATGAGACGCGCTTTTTTATATGTTATTAAAACCAGTTTTAACGATTAGTACAGCTGATGTTTCAGAATTAGCTCTTTATGATGCGGTTCATATCATAAAATAAATAGCTGTCATGGCCATTTTATAAAAAGAAATTTTTTAAACTTGTGCGTTGCATCTTAAACAAAAGTCGTATGAAAGTTTCACAATTTCTGTTAGCTTGTTTGCTGCTTTGCCTCTGCCAATGTAGCTCAAAGCCAGACTCCATATCAGGTAAATTAAACCCATTAGGAAAAGATAATATTGCCTATTATTGGGGTGCAGCGGCTTTAGAGGCCACCGCTTTAGATACGGAGCGTTTTGCACCTAGACCCACCATTACTTCTAGATATTTAGGGTTAATTTTTATAGGGATTTTTGATGCCTGGGCTACCTACCAACCTAGTGCGACCCCCTTGTATTTAAAGCACCCAAAAGTTCAAAGCAACAGTTTAAAAGACAAAGAAATAGCCATCTCTTATGCCGCCTATTACACCTTAAGCGAGTATTATTATTCAGACACCACACTATTTAAGGCCAAAATGAAGGCCTTGGGTTTGGACCCCTTAAAAAACATAGCCCAAGAAGGGTCACCTCAGCGAGTGGGCTATTTGGCAGCCATGGCGGTGATTCAAGCCAGAAAATCTGACGGAGCCAACCAATATGGTTCAGCCGCTCCAGATCAGGCTCCTTACTTTGATTATACCGCTTATAGCCCTGTGAATACCCCAGATTTAAATACAGACCTGAACAGGTGGCAACCCAAGTACTTTAGTGCAGAAGACGGCAGTCTTTTTGCGCCAGAGTGCCTTACCCCTTATTGGCAAAAAGTACAGCCAATTACTATGAGTGCTGCAGATCAATTCCGTTCACCGCCGCCGCCTTATTTGGGGTCTGAGCAATTACAGATGGAAGTAGAAGAGGTGGTTGCTTTGCAAGCAAACATGACCCCAGAAGAAAAAGGTTTGGTGGAATTTATGAGAGATGGCCCCCAGTCTGTTCAGCAGGCAGGACATTGGTTAATGTTTGCTCAAAAGGTATCTGAGCGAGATCAGCACGATTTAGACACTGACGTAAAAATGTATTTTTTAAATCAGATTACCGCCATGGATGCTTTTATTGCTTCCTGGGACACCAAAATGTTTTATGATTACGCCAGACCTTATGCCTTGGTTCACCACTATTTTAAAGACCAAGATATTATGGGATGGGGAGGTTATAACAAAGGTTGGACTGCTCTAAAGGGGCAACAATGGAGGCCTTATTCTCCAGATGTTTTTCTTTGCCCACCTTTTCCGAGTTATGTTTCTGGTCATAGCACCATCAGTGGCGCTTGTGCAGAGGCACTTATGTTGTTTAAGGGCTCCGATTATTTTGACATTACAATTCCTTTCACAGCAGGCTCTCTCACAGAGCCAGAAGCGGAGTGGAAAGAAATTTTACTGCACTTTCCCACCTTTACGCAGGCGGCAGAAATGGCGGGAATGTCTAGGGTGTTGGGCGGGTATCATATACAGTCAGACAACACTGAAGGCTTGATTCTAGGTCGTAAAGTAGCCCAGCAAGCCTATGCATTTTACCTAGATAAAGTTGGAGAAAAACCCTGATTTAACAATAACAATTTAGATGCTTTCTCGGATATGTTTTTTGAAATAGCTTGCACTCTCTGCCACACTTTCCATGGAGTTCACCGCAAAATTTCCGCCCTGTTCTATATAAAAGCGTTCTAATCCAGCGGTTTTGGCATTGGGAAGGACTTTGGTATAATCTATAGACCCATTACCAAGCTCCGTATAGTCTCTGGTCACTTTATCCATATCTTTAATATGCCACAATGGAAACCTTCCCGGAGCTTTTTCTATAAGTGCTTTAGGTGAAATGACGCCTGCATGCATGACCCAATAAAAATCTACTTCTATTTTAACCAAATCTGGATCAGTTTCTTCTAGTACCCAATCCATACCCGTTTTATTGCCATAGGTATTAAAGTCATAGCCAAAATTGTGGTAGGCCAATTTAAGGCCTGCGGCCGACACCTGAGCGCCAATTGCATTTAATTTTTGCACCAACAGGGTGTAGCCTTCTAAAGTGTGGTATGCGTCTCCTAGCTTTGGCCAAGTAATATAGTGATCTCCCAGTGCTTTAGCCCCTTCAATACAAGCGTCTACATAGTTTTTTAAGTCTGTTTCTGAAGCCTCCATAAGTCCAGGAAGTCCATAATGACCTGTATAAGTACTCAATTCAAGGTCTTCTAAAATAGTCTTGAATTCGTTGGCACTATACCCATAGTAGGTTTTGTTCACCGTGTCAAAGCCATAACTCTCAAAATCCGAATATCCCATGGCTTTTAATTTTTTAAGGGTGCCTAAGGGATCTTTGGCCATAAAATCTCTTACCGTGTATAGTTGGAGTCCTAAAGGAAAAGAAGTATTAGAAAATGACACCACACAACTGCTCGGTATTAAAGCGAGTGCCGCTAATGCACTGCTTTGCTTTAAAAATGTATTTCTGTTCATTTAAAAGGTATTGGTCCATTAAATGTAATAAATTAATAATAAGCTAAGGTGAAGCCTCTGGTGTTTTAATCTTTTATCGTAATATTGCAATATATTAATATATAAAAATGGGAATCACTAAAACAGCTATTTTTACGGATCAAGACAATACCCTTGCCGCAATAGCAAAAGCCTTAGCACATCCTGCTAGAATTGCTATTTTAAAGCATTTAATTAAACAGGACAGCTGTATTTGTGGGGACTTGGTGTTGGAGATTGGTTTGGCCCAACCCACTATTTCTCAACACTTAAGCGTCTTAAAGCAAACCGGTCTTATCAAGGGAAATATTTCAGGCACCAGTGTTTGTTACTGTATAGACACAGAGGCTTGGCAGCAGGCAAACCAGACTTTTGCCGGTCTATTTGCTGCAGGAATGCCTACCTCCAATGATTGTTGTTAATTTAATACATATACTATGACACTATTAGCATTTATAAACGAATTAAAAAAAATGGAAACAATTGGGTTTCAATTGCCCAATGGCACCTTTGTGCCTCCTTATTTTCATGTCACTGAAGTAGGGAAAGTGACTAGAGACTTTGTAGACTGTGGTGGAACCATGCGTTCTAATTCAGTGGTTAATTTTCAACTTTGGTCTGCCGAAGATTACGACCACAGACTTCATCCTGAAAAACTAATTTCCATTATAGAGATGGCGCAAAAAGCCTTAGCTATTGGAGACCTTCCTATTGAAGTTGAATTTCAGGGACAAACCATAGAAACCTATGGGATAGCCACTCATGGAAGTCATTTTTTGCTCACCGCTAAGGCCACCGATTGTTTGGCTAAAGACAACTGTGGCATTCCTACAGACAAACCAAAACTAAGCCTTTCAGAGATGAACAAGAACGCATGTACACCAGGGAGTGGATGTTGTTAATTATAAATAGCATGAACACCCTATTATACAAAACTATTGAGGCCTTAGACTTGAATACGCTCTCTGAAGAGCGAAAAAACATCTTAGACCTATTGGTCGTTTTTATTCAAGAAAAGAAAACGGCACAAGCACTAGTAAAACTTCATTTTATTTGCACCCACAACTCTAGGCGAAGTCATTTTTCGCAAATTTGGGCCCAGGCTATGGCGGCCTATCATAAAGTGCCTCATGTGTTGTGTTATTCTGGGGGTACTGAAGCAACCGCTTTATATCCTATGGTAATTAAAACCTTAGCAGCACAGGGTTTTGACATTTATCCTATCGCTGAGGGCAAAAACCCCATCTATGCTATTCACTACTCAGAAAGGTCCCTACCGCTCATAGGTTTTTCAAAAAAAATAGACCATCCTTTAAACCCTTCCAAAGACTTTGCGGCCATTATGACTTGTGACGCAGCAGACCAAGGCTGTCCTTTTATTGCTGGAGCAGAAAAGCGAATTGGACTGACCTTTAAAGACCCAAAAATCTCCGATGGCAGCCCACAGCAAGAAAGGGTTTACAGGGAGCGCAGTATTCAAATAGCTACAGAACTCAAATATGTATTTTCTCGAATTTCCTAAGCCATGAAAAAGCAATTATCTTTTTTAGACCAATACCTCACCCTTTGGATTTTTTTAGCCATGGGTATGGGTGTGGGGATTGGGTATATTTTTCCATACTTCCCTCTTTTTATAAATAAATTGAGTGTGGGGACCACTAATATTCCCATTGCCATTGGCCTCATTGTCATGATGTACCCGCCACTCGCCAAAGTCAATTATGCCCTCTTGCCTAAAGTATTTCAAAACGTAAAAATCTTAGGGGTATCCCTTTTATTAAATTGGGTGGTAGGTCCTATTTTGATGTTTGTATTGGCATTAACATTCCTTCAAGAGTATCCAGAATATATGGTGGGACTCATCTTAATTGGCTTGGCCAGGTGTATTGCAATGGTACTCGTTTGGAATGACTTGGCAGAAGGAAGTGCTGAATACGGTGCAGGACTGGTGGCTTTGAACAGTGTTTTTCAGGTATTTGCCTATTCTTTTTATGCTTGGTTGTTTATTACCGTTTTGCCGCCATACTTTGGATTTGAAGGAGCTATAGTAGACATATCCATAGGTGTTATTGCAGAATCTGTACTGATTTATTTAGGGCTTCCTTTTTTGATGGGCTTTTTGAGTAGAAAAATTTTAGTACCGCTAAAGGGTCTGGACTGGTATGAGAAAAAATTCATTCTTAGCATCTCTCCCGGAACACTTACTGCGCTATTGTTCACCATTGTGGTCATGTTTTCATTAAAAGGGGCGCTCATTGTAAGCATTCCTCTAGATGTTCTAGTAATAGCATTTCCGTTACTCATTTATTTTAGCCTCATGTTTGTGATTGGCTTTTTTGTGACCAAAGCAGCAGGAGGAACCTATGACAAAACAACGGCAGTGGCCTTCACCGCAGCCGGAAACAATTTTGAGTTGGCTATAGCCGTTGCTATAGGGGTTTTTGGATTAAATTCAGGCCAAGCATTTGCGGGTGTTATTGGCCCGTTGGTAGAAGTGCCTGCACTCATACTTCTGGTCAGGGTTTCTTTTTGGCTTAAGGCCAGATTCTTTAAATAGAACCATTCTAGGGTAATTTTCACCCTTAAAAGGCTTAGATATATGTATTTTAGCTCTTTAAACTTATTCAATGAGCATAGATAAATCTCTTTTGAAAAGAGCCAATGAGCAGTGCGAATGTTGTAATGCTACAGAAAAATTAGTGGTGTATGAACTGCCAGCATCTGCCACGAGTGGCCTAGAGGCCCAACTACTACTTTGTGAAAAATGTATTTCAGAAGCAGACGCAGAAGAGAGAGATCAAAACCATTGGCGCTGTTTAAATGACAGTATGTGGAGTGAAGTGCCTGCCATGCAAGTATTTGCTTGGCGCATGTTACACCGCTTAAAGTCTTTTGGATGGTCTGCAAGTTTATTGGAGCAAATGTACCTAGATGAAGCGCTTTTAAGCTGGGCAGCCGCTGCTGGAGATGGGGAAGAAAAACCAGATGCGGTCATTCACAGAGATGTAAATGGTGTTGTTTTAGAAGCTGGAGATTCAGTGGTGCTTATTAAGGACTTAAAAGTTAAAGGCAGCAGTATGGTTGCCAAACAAGGGACCGCGGTAAGGCGCATCTCTTTGGATAGAGAAAATGCCCAATATATTGAAGGCAAAGTGGGCGGACAAACCATTGTACTTATTACAGAATACGTCAAGAAACTCTAACGTACCTTGGCCCTTTTAATGAGCTTGGCAAACAAGCCTGGGAAGTACCTTTTCACATAAGCCGCATAACTTTCACGGCCTATATAGACTTCTCTTTTGCCATGCTTTAATGCGTTGATTATTTTTTTGGCGCATTGTTCCGCGCTAATCCCATTGGCTTGTGCCTGATCCATAATACCTATAGCCTCTCCGTTGGGACCCAAGGCATTTACGGAGACCTGTGTTTTAACAAAACCTGGCGCTAACAAGCTAACAGAAATACCACTGTCTTCTAATTCAGCCCTTAGGGAATCAAAAAAACCGTGCAATGCGTGTTTAGAGGCAGCATAGCCAGACCTATATGGCGAGGGAATTATACCGGTAAGACTGGTGACTACCCCAAAGTGTCCGCGTCCATTTTTCAGCATGGAGGGTAAGATTGCTTTAGTGAGACTGACCGTGCCCAAGAAGTTTGTGTCTATGAGTTTTTTGTCTACTGAGAAGTCAGTGTCTTTGACAAGTGAACGCTGACTAATTCCTCCATTGTGAATGAGAAGGTCTACAGCCCCCACTTTTTCAAGCACTTCTGCCACCTTTTTTTTATGGCTTTCCGTATCTTCAAGATCTAGTATTTGCAGGTGAATACGGGCGTTTTTATGGCACAGTTCCTCAGCTTCTTCCAAGGTTTTTTCTCTTCTTGCAGAAAGAATTAAGGTACAGTCTTGAGAGGAGATTTCTTTGGCCAATGCCAAGCCTATTCCAGAAGAGGCTCCAGTGATCCAAATGGTTTTGTTTTTGAAAAATGCGCTCATGACAATAATTTTATCTGCAATTTATCAATATTTTATCACAACTAAGACCGCAATAACTTTAGGTTTTTTTTATATTTAATGAAACCTAATTTTTTTGATATGAAACCAATCACTGCTTTTTTTGTCAGCTTATCGCTACTAGCTTCTTTTTCCCTATTGGGTCAAGAGAATATCACTCCTGAAAAAAATGAGGCACTTAAAACATTGGCTATACAGTGGGTGCAAGACAATGAGAAACTGAGTCAGGTAATGGTAGACAAAATATTTAGCTTTTCAGAATTGGGATTCCAAGAAGAAGCCTCTTCAAAGTACCTAACAGATCTTTTAAAAAAAGAGGGGTTTACAATAGAGTACGGGGTCTCAGGTATACCAACTGCCTGGTTTGCTAGATGGTCAAATGGCCCAGGTCCAGTAATTGCTTTAGGTAGCGATGTGGATTGCATTCCAAAGGCCTCTCAGTACCCTGGAGTGGCTTATCACAAGCCAATTGTTGAGGGCGCACCTGGTCACGGAGAGGGGCATAATGCAGGAATTCCTTTAAATATTACTGCTGCTTTTTCAGTTCAAAAAATTATGAAAAAAGAAAAAATTGGAGGTACACTAGTCTTGTGGCCTGGAATTGCAGAGGAATTAGTAGCTGCCAAAGCATGGTACACTAGAGATGGTTTATTTGACAACATTGATTTATGTATTTTCACCCATGTGAGTAGTAATATGGGTGTCTCTTGGGGCCAATCTTCAGGGACTGGTTTAATTTCAGTAGCATACACTTTTGATGGAGAGGCTGCTCATGCAGCAGGCGCTCCGTGGAGAGGTAAAAGCGCTTTAGATGCTGCAGAACTCATGAATATTGGGTGGAATTATAAAAGAGAGCACTTAGATCCTTTAAAAAGGTCTCACTCTATTTTTACAGATGGAGGTGACCAACCTAATGTTGTCCCTTCTAAAGCGACAATTTGGTATTATTTTAGAGACGTTACTTACCAAGGAATCATGGAAATGTATGCCACAGCAAACGATATTGCTAAAGGCGCCTCACTCATGACAGGAACAGAGGTAAATAGTGAGATTTTAGGAACTGCTTGGCCCAGACATTTTAATAAGGTTATTGCCGAAACAATGGATGCCAATATTCAAAGTATAGGTTTGCCCACTTGGTCAGAAGCAGATCAGACGCTTGCAAAAGCGGTTCAAAAAGAAGTATCCTCTAAAACTACAGATGGCTTAGCGACCACTTTAAAAGGCATTCAGCCTCCTGTAGAACAGCCAGTAAGTGGGGGAAGTGACGACATTGGGGACGTTTCTTGGACAGTACCTACTGTCACGCTTCGTTTTCCGTCTAATATTCCGGGTCTTCAAGGCCACCATTGGAGCAACGCAATTGCAATGGCTACGCCCATCGCTCACAAAGGAGTTACTGCTGGAGCTAAGGTAGTTGCTGCAACTGTTTTAGACTTGCTCTTGAAACCTGAATTGGTTAAAGAGGCTTGGACCTATTTTGACGAGGTTCAGACCAAAGAAACCAAGTACACGCCAATGATTACTAAGCAGGACGCACCACCAATCTATTTGAATAAAAATATCATGGAACAATATAAACCTGCTTTGAAAACTTTTTACTACAACGAAAAAAAGTACGACACTTATTTAGAACAACTGGGGGTGAGTTATCCTACTTTAAAAAAAGAATAGTTTCACTATTAACCCTTCCATAATGATTCAATACCGCTTAGAGACACCCTATTTCTAAGGAGTTTAAGGCGTTGTTTGAAGTATTTTTTTTGGGAAGCACTGCCTTGTTTGGAGACGGTTTTTTGTATTCTTTGAAATACTTTAATGCCAGCGGATCCTTTGAATTGATATGGATTTACTTGAAAGATAAAACTGTTGAGGTGTCTTTTCCAGGCCAAGGCCGATGCCTTTTCGTTTCCCAATACACCCATTGTGACCCTTTTGAAAAACCGAGGGTCATTTGAGGTGTCTATGAGTCGCTCTGGGTGGAGTTTTTCCATCTCTAAAAAATGGTTCACCCAAAGGGATAAGGTTTCTGTGGTTTGTTTTTTTTTAGTAAAAATAAAAACCCCAAGGACACTGTTAAAAACAAAAGGGGTATAGGAGAGTTGTTGGGCCAAATAGGCTTGTAATTGGCCTTGTTTTGGTCTGTCCAAAAACAAGGCCTTACAATCTTTAGGCGGTTTAATAACCAGTTTGCAAACCACCTGAATACTTATTTAAGATCAAAACGATCCAACTCCATTACTTTAGTCCAAGCTGCGACAAAGTCACATAAGAACTTGTCTTGGCTGTCATCACAAGCATACACCTCAGCTAATGCGCGCAATTCAGAATTAGAACCAAAGATAAGGTCTACCCTAGAAGCACTCCATTTAAGGGCGCCCGTTTTTCTATCCCTTCCCATAAAGAGGTCTTCTTCTTCATTTGCGGCTTCCCATTTGGTGTTTAGGTCTAAAAGCTGTACAAAAAAGTCATTGCTTAAAGCCCCTTTGTTTTTAGTAAAAACTCCGTGGGTACTTCCATCATAATTTGTGTCTAGCATGCGCATTCCCCCAACTAAAACGGTCATTTCAACAGGGCTAAGGGTCAATAATTGTGCTTTGTCTAATAGTAACTCTTCATCTGAAACAGAGAACCTGGTTTTTACATAATTTCTAAACCCGTCTGCCTGTGGCTCAAGTACTGCAAAAGAAAGCACATCTGTTTCTTCTTGACTGGCGTCTGTTCTTCCCGGAGTAAAAGGCACGACTATTTTGTGCCCTGCTGCAGCTGCCGCTTGTTCTATTCCTACACTTCCCCCAAGCACAATTAGGTCTGCTAAAGATACTTGAGTAGCATGTGCTGCGTTAAAAGCGTTTTTGATTTCACGGTATTTGTCTAGTACCTTTGATAGGGTCTCCGGCTGGTTTACGGCCCAATCTTTCTGTGGTGCCAAGGCTATTCTAGCACCATTGGCACCACCTCTTTTATCCGAGCCTCTAAAAGTACTGGCAGATGCCCATGCAGTTTGCACCATTTCTGCATTGGTTATGCCACTATTGGACAATTGTTGTTTTAACGCTTTAATGTCGGTTTCGTTAATTATTGGGCCAGAATTTGCTGGGATAGGGTCTTGCCAAATCAAGGTCTCTTGTGGCACTTCTTCTCCCAAATAAAGTGATTTAGGCCCCATATCTCTGTGGGTTAATTTAAACCAAGCCCTAGCAAAAGCGTCTGCGAATTCGTCCGGATTCTCATAGAAGCGTCTTGAAATTTTTTCATAGATAGGGTCTTCTCTCAGGGCAATGTCAGAGGTAAGCATCATGGGAGCATGACTTTTATTTGGGTCATGTGCGTCTGGAACCGTTCCTACACCACCATTATTTTTTGGTTTCCATTGGTGCGCTCCTGCAGGACTCTTAGTCAGTTCCCACTCGTATCCAAATAAATTTTCAAAGTAATTGTTGCTCCATTTGGTTGGGGTAGTGGTCCAGGTAACTTCTAAACCAGAGGTAATGGTGTCTCCTGCATTTCCAGTGCCAAAACTGTTTTCCCATCCCATGCTCTGCGCCTCAATAGGTGCTCCAGCAGGTTCTGGGCCTACATATTCGTCTGGATTAGCCGCTCCATGTGTTTTACCAAAGGTATGACCTCCAGCGATTAAGGCTACTGTTTCTTCGTCATTCATGGCCATTCTTCCAAAAGTTTCCCTAATGTCTCTGGCAGAAGCCAAAGGATCAGGGTGTCCGTCTGGTCCTTCTGGGTTCACATAGATAAGACCCATTTGCACTGCAGCGAGTGGGTTTTCTAGATCCCTGTCCCCAGAATACCTTTGGTTTTCCAGCCATTTTCCTTCAGAGCCCCAATAGATATCTTGCTCAGGTTCCCAAATATCTTCTCTTCCACCCCCAAAACCAAAGGTTTTAAAGTCCATAGATTCTAAGGCACAGTTTCCTGCAAGAATCATTAGATCTCCCCAAGATATTTTGTTGCCATATTTTCTTTTAATGGGCCAAAGCAAGAGCCTTGCCTTGTCTAAGTTTCCGTTGTCTGGCCAACTATTTAGAGGGGCAAAACGCTGTGCACCGGTTCCTCCGCCACCACGTCCGTCTGCTATTCTATAGGTTCCTGCACTATGCCAAGCCATGCGAATAAAGAAAGGACCGTAGTGTCCAAAGTCTGCCGGCCACCAATCCTGAGAATCGGTCATGAGGTTGTATAAATCTTGCTTGAGCGCTTTTAGGTCTAAGCCTTGGAATGCTTTTTTATAGTCAAAGCCTTCATCCATAGGATTAGATGCTTTGCCGTGTTGTCTGAGTATATTAATATTGAGTTGGTTGGGCCACCAATCTTTGTTTGAGGTACCTTTTCCTGCGGCACTTTTAATGGCTCCTTGTGAGAAAGGACACTTCGCGCCCTCATTTCCTGAATAATGTTCCATAATTGCTGTGACTTTTTATTAGACCACAACAAGTTATATTAGATTTAGGTATGAAAAGAATAAAACCTATTGTTTTTTCTTATAATGAAATTGAACGGCTTTATAAACTACAACCTGTTATAATCTGGTTTCCAGTTTTTAATAGCCATTTTAATCTCTTTTTGGGTCAATTGTTCTTTAATTGCTCTTTCTATTAATGGCAAAAATTCCTCATCTGGCGCAAAGCGGAGGGCAATGATTTGTCCCATTCGAAGTTCTGTGGGCAACAATTTCCCGGTGAGTACGTAATGTCTCAAGCTTTCTTCTGCTCTTATAGCCCTGTCTTGTGCTTTTAAGGGGAATTGTCTGGTGTACCACATCATGACAACAAATATCCAAGAGGTTAAAATAAATAAGGTAGCAGGGTAGGCGTGTCCTTCTTCTGCCAATAATAAGTAACTCACACCACCGCCAAAAAGGGCGAGTATGCTTAAAAATAACAAACCGTGAAATCCTTTGATTAGTATGGGATGGTTTTTAAAATTTTGTTCCGTTTTCATATATAGGTTTTACCCAAAAATAGAATAAATTTTGGGTAAAACCTTTTTAGGCTTCCAGAAGTTTAAGTATTACTATAGCCTAGGCAATCCCAAAGGCACTTCCATGAGTAAAATTTCACTGTCTTCAAACGCTTTTATGTCAAATTCATTGGCTTCGGTGATCCCTAATCCATCTCTGTGTGATAAAAGTGTACCAGCGACTTCCAATGAGCCTTGAATAACAAAAGCGTACACCCCATTGTTTTTTGGGTCTTTTAATCGGTATTTTAGTTCAGTTCCTTTTTCTAAGCTTCCCAAATGGAACCAAGCATCTTGGTGTATCCAGACCCCTTGATCATTTGGGTTTGGAGAGAGTATTTGCTGAAGTTTGTTGGCGCTTTGTGTTGGGTCTAAAGTAATTTGTTGGTACCTGGGAGTGACCCCTTTTACTTTAGGTATAATCCAGATTTGTAAAAATTTAACCGTTTTGTCTTTATTGGCGTTGTACTCACTGTGTTCAATCCCACTTCCTGCACTCATTACCTGAACATCGCCATTTTTAATCAGGGCCTCAGTTCCGGTATTATCTAGGTGTTTTAAGTCTCCCTCTAATGGGATAGAAACAATTTCCATGTCTCTATGGGGGTGAGTGCCAAAACCCATGCCTCCTGCTACGGTGTCGTCATTCAACACCCTGAGTACGCCAAAATGATGCCGCTCTGGATGCTGGTATCCGGCAAAGCTAAAAGTATGGTGAGATTGCAGCCAACCGTGGTTGGCATTTCCCCTGCTCTCTGAAGTATGTAAGACTGTTTTCATAATAAAAAACTAAATGTTTATACAACTATTGTATATACAAATGTAATATAAAATTTGACATTTTTATCAGTAAGTCTTATTTTTAATAAAAAAAGTCATGAAAGCACTTGTTTCTATAGTAATTTTTGGCCTAATGGTGGGTTGTGGGTCTTTAAAAAGCAATACCCAAACTTTGACGCAAACACCTGGTGTAGTAAAAAAGCAAACAGTTGTAAAACCACTACCACCCAATACCGCTTCTAACAAGTACAGCAAGAAGCGGCTGGTAAAACAATAATTTTCTATTTATTTTGTGGAACATCTCTATTCATCTCCAGCAGGTCTACCTCAGTAGCAGTCACGCCTAAAAGGTGTTTGCTAAAATGGTCTGCACGCAGCCAAAAAGCGTACTCTGTCATATTACCAAAACCGTGTCTTTGGCCAGGAAGTAATTTAAAGTCAAAGCGTTTGTGTGCCTTGATCAGTGCGTTGGCCATTCTGATGGTAGCGCCAGGATGTACATTGTTGTCTATGTCGCCAGTGACCAATAGCAATGATCCCTTTAGATTTGCTGCTAGAGATTGGTTTTTGTCAATGTCGTATTGGTAACGCACTTCTCCCTTTTCGTCCATTTCTTCTAACACCCCATGATGGGTTTCACTCCACCATGAATTGTACATAGAATTGTCATGGTTTCCAGCCGCAGAAACTGCCGTCTTAAAGAAATCTGGATAAACCAACATGGCCGCGGTAGACATAAAGCCACCTCCTGAGTGGCCAAAAATACCCACCTTATTAATGTCTATGAAAGCATGGCGGTTGGCCAATTGCTCGGCCACATATTTTTTATCTGCTAGCCCGTAGTCCCTTAGGTTGCCATAACCGTAGTTATGGTACCATTTTGAGCGGTCTGGATGACCCCCTCTATTTCCCATGGTAGCCACCACAAAACCCAGCTGGGCCATTCGGTCCAAACGATCCATTCTCACCGAAAACGCCTTATTTACAGCCTCTGTTTGGGGGCCAGGATAGACATACTCTAAGAGCGGGTACACTTTATTTTCATCAAAATCAAAGGGCTTGTACAAGACCCCATAAATGTCTGTAATGCCGTCGTCTGCCTTAACTTTAAAAGGCTCAGGAAATTGGTAGCCAGCGTTAAACAGTGCAGATAAATCTGCAGTTTCCAAATCTAGCACCAATTGCCCAGACGCATTTCTCAATTCAGATTTTGGAGCGGTATTGACCCTAGAATAATTACTCACAAAATAATTGTGCTTGTCAGAAGGACGGGTGCTAGACGTAAAATCTCCAGGATTTAAGGCCTTAGGTGTTCCACCACCTAAAGGTACTGCATAGAGGTGTTCATAATAAGGATCCATTCCTTTTTGCAGCCCGTGCGCAGTGAAATAAAGCATTCCAGATTTTTCATCTACCCCGCTCACTCCCTCTGAGTGAAAAGGCCCTCGGGTAATTCTATTGCGCAGGCTGCCGTCTGAATTGTACAGATAAAAATGGGCCCAACCGTCGCGTTCAGACCAATGAATCATTTGGGTTTCATTGTTTAACAGCACCAAATCCCTAGATTCAATATAGGTGTTCATGCGTTCCTCAATGAGCACTTTCACCGTGCCGGTTTTAATATCTGCCACGCAGACTTCCATCTTTTTACGGTCCCGGCTAATGACATTAAAGTAAATTTTCTCCTTTTTAGACAAGAGTAGGCTGGGTCTAAAATCATCGTCGTAGTTAGAAGGGCGGCTCGGGCGGCTATAGACGTCAAGACTCTGCTGTCTCAGCGTGTCCAAAGCGATCTTTTTATGGGTTTTAGAGGGAATGTCAAACACCAAGAGTTCCCTTTTGTAAAACTCCTGTTCCCCAGGCATATGGTACTTATAGGTTTCCAGCGTAGGCCTTTTGTCTGCTACTGAATTAATGACCCAAAGGTCTTTAATCGCCCTACTATCTGTCTTTTGGAAGACAAATTTTTCGCCATTATCTGTCCAATGTCCATAGACGTATTTACGGTCTTTTTTTTCTTTTTCAACCTCCTCATTATCTTTTCCCCTGCTCCCTCCACCGTAGCCAAAATGCTCCTCGCCGTCGGTGGTCCATTGGTTTTCTACAATAGTGGAATCTTTCTCATTTTTTACTGCTTTAAGGAAGTTTTCCTTGTCCATCCAATAGAGGTTGTACTCCTTAGAAAATAGAACCACTGAGGAATCCGGGGCAATATTGGCCCATTTTTTATAGTCCTTTTTAGCCTCCTTTTCGTGGCTAATGACCTTGAGTCCGTTCCCCCCAAGCGAGTACTCTAAAAGAAATACCTTCTTTTCTTTTTTAGGTTTTTTTTGGCCTTTGGCCAATGCTTTATTGCCTTCCCCTTCTTTATCTTTTACATCCGAGCTGTCTTTTACTACAGCAACGAGTTCCGAGGAAGTGACCCTAAAGCGAATGGCCCGCTCCTTGTTTACAAACTCAAAATTAAATTTTGGCAGGTGTTGTCCATCATAAGGATCATTGGTAATTTCAGTGAGCCAAGCTGCCATTTGATCATTGTTGAACAATTTGGTTTTGCTGCGCTTGTCTGCATCTACTAGGTAATAATTAGATCCTTCTGTGGTTTTGTATTGGTACCAGAACCTATTGCCATTCTTTAACCAGTGGGGGCTCACCTCTGTAGAATGGACCATTTTAGCCAATTGGGTGGGGGAAAATTTAGCCGCTAGATCATAATTAGGTTGGGGGGTCTCTTGTGCCTCAGTTCTGCTAAAATTCACCATTAAGCAAAAAATAAATAGGAAGGCTTTGGTGTAAAAAAATGATTTCATTTTAAAAAGATAAGGATTATTTTATTTGATTACTCTGCATCCCAAGCCCTAAAGGTGGGAACAATTCTGGCTTTGGTGGCCTGTTCAAAGCCATAGGCCATTTCTATCAGGTTAGGCTCACTCCAAGCGGTGCCAAAGAACGAGAGTCCTACTGGCAGACCGTGTACAGCTCCCATAGGAACGGTTATATTGGGGTAGCCGGCCCAGGCGGCGGGCGAAGAACTGGACACATGGTAGTTGTCTCCGTTCAACCAATCTATACTCCATGCTGGAGATCCAGTAGGGGCTACAAAACCGTCTAATTGGTGTGCTGCTATGACCTTGTCTATTCCATTGTCTCTGCTTCCTTTTCTGAGGACTTCTAAATGGTCTAGGTATTCTTTACTGTCTAGCCCTGCTTTTTCTAAGGCCATTTCCAAATAGGCTTGGTTGTAGTATTTGAGTTCTACCGAATCCTGTTTATTAAAGGCAATGAGGTCTTCTAAATTTTTAATTTTTGCGTCTGGGCCAAGGCTGGCAAAATAATCATTGAGTCCTGCTTTGTATTCTGTTAGCATAACTTGGAATGAATGGGCTCCAGTGCTTCGCTCATTAATTTGATCAATTTCTATAATTGTTGCACCCTGCGCCTTGAGCACCGCGATGGCTTTTAGGGTGAGGCTATCTGTAGTGGCATGGGTGCCAAAAGCAGCTTTAAACCATCCAATGCGTTTTCCTTTTAAGCCGTCTTTTTTGAGATAGGGGGTGTAATCTTTTAATGCTTTGCCTCTGTTTGCTGCTGTTTTTCCATCTCTAGGATCTTGGCTGGTGAGTGGGCCTAGAGCTATTACGGCATCGGCCACGGTACGGGCCATGGGCCCTGCCGTGTCTTGGGTATAAGAAATAGGGATAATTCCAGCACGACTAATGAGTCCTACCGTGGGTTTAATGCCCACAATTCCGTTGGCGGTTGATGGACAAACGATAGATCCGTTGGTTTCTGTGCCAATTGCCAATAAGGTGAGGTTGGCAGAAACAGACACCCCGCTTCCTGCACTGGACCCACATGGGGTTCTGGTGAGTACATAAGGGTTTTTAGTTTGGCCATTAATTCCTGACCATCCAGAGCTGGACATTTGCCCTCTAAAATTGGCCCATTCGCTCAGGTTGGCTTTTCCCAGTATCACGGCTCCTGCTGCGCGTAATTGCGCTGCTACCTCACTGTCTTGTAGCGGCATAGAGCCTGCTAAGGCACGAGAACCCGCCGTAGTGGCCATCTGGTCCTTAGTGTCTATATTGTCTTTAAGTAATACGGGCACACCGTGTAAGGGTCCCCTATGCTCTGGGGCTACCCTGTCTAGCGAGTCTGCTATGGCCAAAGCGTCAGGGTTTACTACAATGACCGAATGTAATTGGGGACCGCTGTGGTCAATGGCTTCTATACGATCGCTGTATGCAGCGATAACATCTCTGATAGTCCAGCCGCCATTTTTGTAGCCTTCTTGAAGCTCAGGAATGGTAATTTCTAAAAACTGAAAATTATTGAGGTCTTCTGTTTTAGGGGCTTCAGCTTGGTTTTGACAGGCAAAAAGCAACAAGCTAAGCGCCGCCCATTTGGTTTTTTTTATCAAATTCATGGGGTTGTTTAATTTGGTGTATTTGTATTTTGATGGTTGCTATTAGTAAATGATTCGCTTAAAGATAATAATTTATAATGTGTAAATTCTTTAATAAAAAAGAAGCCGCTATTAGCGGCTTATTTTTTTATTTGGGAAAATACTTAGGTATTTACTCTTCAACACTCGCAGGCGTAATGTCTGCGTCATATGATCTGTAATAGAGTTCTAATAAGGTCATTATTGCATTGAGAAGGTCTCTTGTCTCTAGGAGAATGGAGAAGTACAAAGTGGAGTTTTTTGGACTTGTTTCTTCTGTTCTGATCCTGGCTACCTGTGTTTCAATCTTTTCAGAAACGAATTTTAACAGTGTTGGTTTTACCGCTAGGACTTTTCCAATATCATTAAAATTACGGTTTTCAAAGATGACTTTAGTTTTAGTAAATAATTCTTCTTCAAAAAGGTTTTCTAATTCCTTTAGCTCTTTGAGTTGGTTGTATTTAAGCTTTTTGTGGTTGTTGTTTACGTGTTTGTGGCTCACTTTGGAGATGTAATCCAAAGATTGAGACACATCTGTGAGGTGTGTAATGGTGGAGATGTAAAAATCACTTGCACGAACACTAGACTCATCTAGATTTTTAATAAAGTAGAATATGTGGTTGCGTAGGTCTTCTATTTCGTCGGCCAATTTGGTCCCTTGTTTCTTATTCTTTTTAAGCAGTTCAAGATCTTGTTTTGCCAGTCCTGTAACTGCATTAGAATAGATGTTCTGGGTTCTTCTAATCACGTTAGAAATGTTGTTTGCACTCTCTTCTATAACCCCTTGAATAGAACTGCTCTCTGCTTTTCTAAGGCTGTCCTCTGCTTGAAACTCTTTGCTTTTTTTGTTGTAACTAACGTAGTTTCTAGCCAATAAGAATATAGCCAAAATAAGCAACACGCCAATGGCTGTTCCTTGACCTATAGAGATGATTGTTAAAATAATTCCAGCAGCTACAAATGCAATTAGCGCTGTTCCAAACCATCCTCCTATGACATTGAGCACTCCAGCTACACGATATACGGCGCTTTCTGCTCCCCAGGCTTTGTCTGCCAATGAGGTTCCCATGGCCACCATAAAAGTGACGTAAGTTGTAGATAAGGGCAATTTATAGGAAGTGGCAATAGATATTAATATACCAGCAACCACAAGGTTTACTGCAGCCCTGACCATGTCAAAAGCGGGCAGTTCAAAGTTCTTGTCTTTGGATAATGAAATGACTGGTTTTTGAAACTGTGCGTCTAATTTGTTTTGCCATGTTTTAGGAAGAATGGCTTGTGAGTAATTTGAAATGCTCATGGCGAAACGCACAATTCCTCTGGATAAGAAGTTTGGGTTAAAGCGCTCTTTGGATTCTCCCTCTCTAGCCAGATTAATTTCTGTTTCTGCAACGTATCTCGCTTTTTTAGAGAACCAAAGCGTAGCCACCATGACCATTCCTGATGCAAATAATAAAAAGGTAGGCGTTGGCACTTTTTTAGCCAAAATGTTCATGCTAAACTCTGCAGCAGGAATACCAGACATGCTCCAAGCTTCATAAGATTGCCAGGCAGCAATAGGTACACCAATGAAATTCACTAAGTCGTTTCCAGCAAAGGCTAAAGCCAAAGCAAATGTCCCTATGATGATAATAAACTTATAGATATTAATTTTAGCCAATGAAATAAGCAGGTATGATATTAAGGACCATATTAATAAATTCACAAGGATGAGACTCCAAACCTCTGTTTCTAAGAAATCTTTAATAGTTTGACCACCGAGTATCTCTAAATTTTCTCCTGCTATGGCAGTTCCTTTTATTCCTTTCATTAAAATGAAGTAGGTAATTGAAGAAGTAGCAATACCGCCAAAAACAGCAGAAACCCAATTGGGTTTTTTCTCAAAATTATAAGAAAGTAATATCCTAGAAACCCACTGAACAATAGCGCCAATAGAAAACGCAACAACTACCGAGAGTAAAATACCAAAAATAATATCTGCCGCTTTTGAGGTGTTTATGTACTGCACAACATCTGAAAAAGCGCCACCTTGATTGCTTATTTTTATTAATGCCATGGCTACAGAAGCACCTAGTAGTTCAAATACAATAGAAACCGTTGTAGAGGTAGGCATTCCCAGGGTATTAAAAAAGTCTAACAATAAAATATCAGTGATCATCACGGCCATAAAAATGAACATGATCTCGTTAAAATAGAATTCTCCGGGATTAAAAATACCCTTTCTAGCCACTTCCATCATACCGCTAGAAAAAATAGCACCCATGGCAATTCCAATAGAGGCAACGATCATAATGGTTTTAAAAGAGATGGCTTTAGATCCAATGGCAGAGTTTAAAAAATTCACGGCGTCATTGCTCACACCAACCACTAAATCTGCAATAGCCAATACCGCAAGTGCGGCCAACATTAAAATATATAAATTGTCCATAATCTATTTTAAAAGGGGTTAAATGTACTCTTAATTTTGGGTATTTGAGGTTATCTTAAGGTTAAAAATGTAAGTCTAATTGAAGCCTGTACATGAGTTTATTGGAAGCGCCGGGACTGTCTAAGTAGCTAAAATCTGATTGCACTTTTAATTTGTGTCCCACTATATATTTTGACACACCCACCGTGTATTGGGTTTCTGGAACTTTTCCTGTGATGACTTGGTCTAGGGTGATTTTAGTGAGCCTCCCTGAGATTTCAATATTGTTTTTTAGTAAAAAACCACTTTGTAAGTTAATGCCTTTTCCAACTTGCACTACCGAACCTGTTTCTGATCCGTCCAGATTTTTAGCTATTGCATTAGCTGCACTGCGGTCTGAGTATTCACCCATAAAGGAAAAACCGCGGTACTTAAACATACCGTCTATAAACCAGGTATTTATATCTGTTTGAAACAGACCAGCATCAGTTTCCATATAAGAACCCATATTGCTCCTATTTTTCACGGCATTTTGATTGCTGTCGTATGTAGCGGCAATCATAAGTTTTGGAGAATTTTCTCTTTTTAAATCTGACCCACTGTACGCTCCTTTGCTCTTAAAAGCACCGAAAGGCAACAGCTCTATGCGGCTGGTAAATTGGTGACCCCCTGAATTACCAGCAGTAATATTTCTACCTTCTCCCTGTGAAATAGCAAACTTTTCTCGCATTAAAAAGTGTTTGCCTATTTTGGTTTTGTGCCTCAATTGCACCCCCATATCACGGTCTATATTAAAGCGGCTGTTGAGTAAGGAACGGTCTACTTGTTGTAAATTCCCTGAGGAAATAACCCGCTCAATATTTCCTGGTAGTTTGGTTTGTCCAAACCACAATTCCCAGTTTCCATGAAAATTCCACATCACTACGGCGTCTAATATATACCTTGGGGTGTTTCCGGTATAAATGGAACCACCTGAAATATCTCTATTGGAGAGTCCTAGCTCTAATTTATATTTTAATTTTGGGGAATAAGCAAACCCGTCAAATTTTAAGCGGGCCCTTCTAATGAGCATATTGCTTTCTTGGGTTTCAAAGTCTCCTGACGCACTTTCTTTCCAGTTAGCGATGGCTAAAATTTGCATTCTCGCACCAATTTTCATGGTCCAAGTACTGTCTTTACCTACTAGATTAAATAGGCCTTTTCCAAAATTGGGTGCTGGGGTTTCTTGTGCGCTTAGGATAAAAGAAAAACAAAGGCAGGCTAAAATGACTGCTTTTTTAAATAATTGCATGGTACTGGTTTTTGTCTGTGGCAAATAACCAATACTAATGTTAAATTAATGTAACTTGGGTGTTATGATATAATAAAGATTTAAAAAAAAGCAGCTGCCCCTAAGGACAGCTGCAAGATTTCTAACGTATGACCGACAAAAACCAGTACGTTATTATGAAATCTACGTACCTAAATACGTTACACAAATTTGATTCTTATTTGTGTTTTAAAAATGAACTAAATGTTAATAAACCATTAAATACACGCCAATAAACACCAGTGTATAAAAGATTCTTACAAACCAAATTGGTATTGAAATTTAAAGTAAAGATTCACCCCATCTATTCTTAGGTCCCCAATTTGTTCTGCGTAAGAATATCCATTGGTGCCTCCAATGTAAAATATAGTAAAAGGATTGGGGTTCCATTTGAGTAAGGTTTGCACAAATGCCCCTTCGCTAAAGGAATTTACTTCTGAAACCAATCGAAGTGAGAGGTTTTGATTGAACTGAAAATTGGTATTTCCCCTGAGAATATAACCTTCATAAAAAGTATTTTTCCCGTCTAAATGACCCAATTTTGAGTAGCGAATACTTGGGCTTACAGACCATTTAGGACTGAGTTGGAAATTGTTAAAACTCCCTAAGAAGAAGTTTTTACCCACTTCAGGAGTGTTGTCGTAAAAAATATTCTCTCCCCAAGAAGTGAAAATTCTCATATTTACTTTTTCGGAAGGGCTGAAACGAATGAAAAAGTTGTTTTCGGGCATATTGGTGGCGTTAAAACCTTCAAATTCCTCATTGAGTACCAGCCATTTGCTGAATTCCATATAAATATTTCCCGCCAATTGCATGGAAAGTTCCCCTCCTAAAGTGCTGTATTTTTTTAAACCGTCGTAATTGTGAATGACCTCACTACCAGCAAAGACGTTCAATTGCCTCAGGGTATTTTCTTTTTCAAAAAAGTGCTGGTACCCATGACCTAAAAACACCCTTTTAATACTGTTTCGGGTAATAAATCCTAAAGGCGTCTGATAATGCGGACTATAATGCTCATAAAAAGCTTCTGAATTCCAGTGTTTGGTATTTCTAGTCACCTTTAAGGCCAAGGCATCTCCCTTGAGAGACTCCCCGTCTAAGGCAATACTCTTGTCTTTAATACGCCCGCTATTGTCTATCCAATCTGCTTCAGGTTCTTTAATAACACTCTTACTGAATTCTGCCGTAAAAGCATATTTTTCCTTCATCCTATACAGGGCGTTGAGTCCAAAGGTATTTCCTGAGCCTCCCTCTGTAAAAAATCGGTTGGTGGTTAAAAAGCCCACATTTGAACCCCCTTTAAAAGTGCGCTGGTACCTGAGTATATTTGCATAAGACGCTCCCCCTTGCTCTAGTACGGACTCGTTTTCTCCTGCCACTAAATACGGAGAAGATTCGTCGTAGGCAGTGAGCCAATACACCCTATTTTTCTCCCCCTGAGAGATGAGTTTTGAAGAAAAAAGCGGTTGATTAATAGCCCTGGTGTACACCGTATTAAGTTCAGAAGCAATCATGTCATTTCCCTCGTTAAAATAAGGACGACGCTCCGGAAATTCTACCGCAAAAGTATTGTTTACGGTGACTTGAGAAACGTCTGCTTCTACCTGAGAAAAGTCTGGATTAATGGTGTATTCCAAAGAGGCCGTATTGTTGAGGTCTATGAGCCCACTAAGCCCCACGCCTGCATCTAATGCCCCATAAGACAAAGCACCCGCTACTTTTTCACCGGACCAACTTCCCACCATATTAGGGGTAAAAAGCAACCTGTTTTCAGATTTAATCCCTTCTAGATGAATGGTGCTCACCGCCTGACAGGGAAGGCAATTGTTGTTTCTATCTATGGCAATATTTAGGTTTTGACTCCTGTTTTCTCCTGTGTAGGTTGAGCGGTATAAAAGGATGTTCCAATCATATTTAAGCGCCTTTTTAAACTGAAGGACATTAAAAGGAATTTTGAGTTCTACATGGTAGGCGTTTTCTTGTTTGCTGGCTTTGGATTCAAAATTTATATCATAGGATTCGTCGTCATTTCCGTCTGCGGTGAATTTCATATCTACCTGATTGCCTTCTGCATTGGCACCAAAATTAACCAAATACCTGCCGTCTCCATAGGTGTCTATGCCAAACATTACAAGGTCGTCATTCCAAGCTTCATCCCTGTTTCTAATTGAAGATCTCAGGGTTTTCATATCTGTGTAAGCTATAAATCCAACGTATAAATGGGTCTCTGAATAACTCACAAAAACTTCGGTGAGGTTTTCAGAAGGCGTATTATTTCCGGGATCTATCTCGTAATTGATCAGGAATTTCTGTGTATTTGCCCACTCCTGTTCCCCTACCACTCCGTCAAATTCAGGCACCTGAAACCTTTCTATTTTCTGAGCGGTTTCTTGGCCCCACAGGGCCGATGCCATAAAAAGTGCACCTAAGAAAGGAGCAAAAATATTCAAGCGATGTTTCATAAGTAATAGGTCAGTCCGCATGCGGTTGTTACCCTTTAAAGACGACACAGAAATGCAAACGTTACAAAAGTGTTTAATTCTTGAGTATTTTAAAGACAATTTGTATAAACAATTTAAAAAAGTCAACTTTCCTTTACATTTTAAAAAAATTGATTACATTTGTCAAATAAACTTTACAAAATAGCAAGTAACATTTACATTTATACCTTATGAAAACTACAGAATCTTTTAAAGAATTACAGCACAAAAGCACCAAGAGATTGGCTGTTTGGACCATGATTTGGGTGCTCAGTACAGCACTAGCTACTTTTGGCCCTGAAATGTTATGGGAGAATTCTCTTTACACTTACGCAGGCGTAGCTTTGTTTTTAATCACAGGAGCTGCCATGATTTTAGCCAATAGAAAACACATTTTAAACCTGGACGAGCTGCAACAGCGCATGCATTTAGAGGCCATGGCCATTAGTTTGGGTGTAGCAGTAGTCTTGGGTTTGGGATTGTCTATCTTAGAGCAGCAAGATTTACTGGGTTTTAAAATGGACTTTGCTTTTATGACTATTGTGATTAGTTTGACATATTTGACGGGATTAGCCATTAATACAAGGCGTTATAAATGAAAAATAGCATTAAAGAACTCAGGGCCAGGCACCAATTAACACAAGAAGATTTGGCCCATAAAGTAGGTGTGTCTCGCCAAACCATCAATGCCATTGAAAAAGGAAAATTTGATCCCTCTTTGCCTTTGGCTTTTAAATTGGCCCATTTGTTTCACACCCCAATTGAGGGTATCTTTACCCATGAATCATAAATAAATGATTGTTATGGCAAAATATGTGTTGGGTTTTTTTGGATTGTTGTTGTTTTCTTGTGGGTTAACGCCTGAAATGGATGCAGATAGCCTCATTCAAAAAACGGTCGCAGCCCACGGATGGAACCTAGGAAAACCCACTGAAATAGCCTTTGATTTTAGGGATTACCACTACGAGGTGAACAGGGACGCTTTTGGTGTCCGTTATTCCAGAGAAAAGCAAGACAGTTTAGGACTTACCAAAGACATTTGGACCAATTTTAGCACTTTTGAAAGGACCCGAAATGGCCAAGTTGTAGTACTTTCAGATTCACTGCAAACGGTCTATGCCAATTCTTTAAATTCGGTGCTTTATTTTGCACAGTTGCCCTTGGGACTTCAGGACCAGGCGGTGGTGGCAGAATACAAGGGTTTAACTCAGTTAAACAATCAAAGCTACCACCAGTTGGCCATTACTTTTAAACAAGAAGGGGGTGGTGAAGATTTTCAAGACCAATTTTACTATTGGATACACAGCCTGCGTTTTGAAATAGATTATATGGCCTATTCTTACCATACCAATGGGGGAGGTACCCGTTTTAGGGTAGGGAAAAACAAACAGCAAGTCAAGGGCCTTCTTTTTCAGGATTTTGACAACTACAAACCCAAACAACATCCCAGCCCTTTAGATAGCCTCGCCATTTTATGGGAGCAACAAAATTTGGAGTGGCTTTCTGCCATAGAGAATAGGGCTATTGAGGTGTACAGGGATTGAGTTAATTTTATATCTTAACGCTGGTAAAATTAACTAAGCGCGAATTCTTCTTGAAAAAATTAAAGTTGTTCTTATTTTTTATGGTCACCACATTGGCCTCAGCCCAATTTTCTTTTGGAGTTGTGGCGGGTATAGATTTTGATACCGTCAATAATATAGATGCAGAGGTAGCGGCATTGGATAAAAACATCAACATATATGTAGGCCGTTCTGGCCATCATTTTGGCGGTTTTTTAAAATACAACTACCAAAATTGGTTTCTGAGGGTAGAAGCGCTTTCTCTGAGAAGAAACCATTCTTATAAGATACCTATTGTACTTACGGACACCAAGCGCATCATAACAGATTTTGATGTGACCCAATGGGACGTTCCTTTGCTTTTTGGATATAACCTCACTCGAGCTTTAAGGGTTTTTGCAGGTCCCAGATGGACTTTAAATCAGGCAGCAGTCTTTGAAGATAACCCCATTAATGCATTAGAGCGCGCCAGGTTTGTAGGTACTCAATTGGGTTTGGGTTACGAGTACAAAAGATTTGAAATAGATGTGAGGTATTCTCTAAACGGACAGGACCACGAGGTTAATTTTTTGCCAGAACCCATTGAAAACAAAAACCAATATATAAATTCACAGGGACAATTTGTGCTTTTAAGTTTGAGTGCTCACATTTTGTAAACTGTTTAAATAAAAAATCATGAAAAAATATTTTTTCCTTTTAGTGGCTATTGCCTCAGCTAATACTGTTTTAGGACAGGTAGAAGAGGCCTTTTCCTCCATGGTGAAATACAGAAATATTGGCCCTTTTAGAGGCGGCAGGTCGGTAGCGGCTTCTGGGGTGGTTCAAGATCCATTGACCTATTATATGGGTACGACGGGGGGTGGATTGTGGAAAACAGAAGACGCGGGCCAACATTGGAACAATGTGTCTGATGGGTTTTTTAATACGGGCTCTGTTGGAGCGGTGGCTGTGTCTGAAAGCCATCCCAATATTATTTATGTGGGTATGGGAGAGCACGCACCAAGGGGGGTTATGACCACTTATGGAGACGGGGTTTATAAATCATTAGACGGCGGTAAGACCTGGCAACATTTGGGTTTAGAGGCCACACAGCATATTTCAAGAATTAGAATTCACCCCAGCAATCCGGATATTGTTTACGTAGCTGCTCAAGGCGCTTTGCATGGACCCAATCCAGAACGGGGTATTTATAAAACCACAGACGGCGGAAAAAGTTGGGTGCGTCAATTGTTTGTAAATGACCTTAGTGGTGCTGCAGAATTGTCTATGGATATGCAAAATCCAGAAGTGCTTTACGCCGCCATGTGGGAACACCAAAGATTGCCTTGGCAGGTGGTAAGTGGAGGTCCTGGTAGTGGTCTGTACAAAACAACAGACGGCGGTGCCCATTGGACCGAACTAAAAGAAGGTTTGCCAGCAGAGAAAGGAAAAATGGCCATTGTAGTATCTAGGACCAATCCCTCTAAAGTGGTGGCGCTCATTGAAAGCGACTCTAAGCAAGAAAAAGGGGGCTTATTTGTTTCTGAAGACTCAGGAGAAAATTGGACCAGGATTTCTGCAGACCATAGACTCATTCAGCGTGCCTGGTACTATACTGAGGTGTTTTTAGATCCTTTAGACGCAGACACCATTTATGTCATGAGTGCTACTGCTTATAAATCTATTGACGGAGGTAAAAATTGGGAAGAAATGAATGGGGCCCACGGAGATTATCACGATTTATGGATACACCCAACCAATAACAAGCAAATGGTCTTGGCAGACGACGGCGGTGCGGCCATTAGTTTTAATGGTGGAGACAGTTGGTCCTCTCAAAACAACATGCCAACCGCTCAGTTTTACAGGGTAAACGCAGACCATTTATATCCTTATAATATCTATGGCGGACAACAGGACAACACCAGTGTTCGGATTGCGAGTCTTGCGCTGGGAAGTGGGGGTATTGGGGAAGAGAGTTGGGAGGCATCGGCCGGAGGCGAAAGTGCCTTTTTAGCCTTTGACCCAGACCAGCCAGATGTGGTCTTGGGAGGGAGTTATTTGGGGACTATTGACGCTTATTACCCCGAGCGTAAGTCCAGTACGAATATCATGATAGACCCCATTCAGTATTTGGGTATGGCGGCCAGTGAAATGAAGTATCGTTTTAATTGGAACGCCCCTATTATTAGGTCTGTTCATGAGGAGAATACTTATTTTCATGGGGCGCAGTACCTACTCAAAACCACAGACGTAGGCCAGAGTTGGGCTGTGATTTCTCCTGATTTGACCATGAACGACAAGTCCAAGCAGGTGCACGGTGGTGGTCCTTACACTATTGAAGCAGTTGGGGCAGAAAATTATGGCACACTCGCTTATGTGGTGGAATCTCCCCATGAAAAAGGAGTTCTATACACCGGCTCAGATGACGGTCTGGTGCATTTGACCAAAGATGGGGGTAATACCTGTCTCTTATACACATCTGACGCTGCCGACGAATAGAGAGG
>OJHK01000155.1_pt1 | contig 56405 bp, 50 predicted proteins | sample 1595161 | NCBI WGS metagenome assembly OJHK01 (sample SAMN05416842, study PRJEB24817) | seawater metagenome | isolation source: Sea water | place: Canada:Atlantic | collected 2013-07 | reverse complement strand
CCGTATGTCCGGTGGTGTGAGAGGACGGAGAGTGTAAACTCTCCTCCTACTCGATCCCTCGATTAATTTGACATAGACAGTAATTTAAATCGTTGGTTTAAAATCAATATCGACAATATCTAATACGAATTCACCGGTTTGTTTGTCAGTGAGCATGAAACCCATTTGAATCACATCTTGCCAGGTTAGTTTAGGGCGGTTTGGGACGCTACGTCCACGCCACACCGGTTTGAAATCCGCTAAGTTAAACACATGCTGATTCGTAGTATTGGCTTTGGTGTCAAAGCTTGCACTGTAAGCGACCCCATCAAATCCTCTCTCGGTACGAAAACGTAATTGATAAGTGTTACCATCACCAGCAACCGTCAAAATTAAATGGTGATCCTCGGGTAAATTTAACGAGATTACACGTCTCACTGAGGCAAAACCACCGTTGTTGGCTAAAGATACATTACCTGAGAATCGCAGTCCTTGTTCTGTATATGTCATGCTGCTAGTAGAGACGCCACCCATAACTGAGTCATTGACTGATACCCAAGGGGTAGTTTGCCCTGCTGCGAGTGGACTAAGAAGTGTTAATACTGACATTAAAAGACCTATAAAGAATAAAAAATAAGTGCGCATCAGTGCCTCTGGTGCATGAATCTATAATCTAGGTACGCAAGAGAGTGGATTAAAGTTTAGGGGTAATGGTGTATTACTTAGGATATTATTCAGTGTATGTTAGTATTTTGTCCTTAAAACTATGCGCGAGTTATGAGCCAACGATGAAATTAACATATACCTATTTACTATATTCATTAATGATACTTTCAATATCTTTATTCGCTGTTAACGCTATTGCCATAGCTGTTGAGGCCAAAGATAAAAGTGGATCTGACCCTAATATAAAATTGGTAAATGTGCCTTATTCAGCTGTCGCCAAACTGCCCCAAGTACCAGCTGATAAAACGGTGAAATATGGCATTGATCCGCAACAATATTTTTATCATTGGCCAGCCCAGGTAGACGATAATCCAGCGTTAGAGGATGATAAGCGTGCACCTGTGATCATGATCCACGGTGGTTGTTGGTTAAGTGCGTTTGATATTACTCATAGTATTGCTCAAGCAAATGGCCTGGCGCAAGCGGGACACGCGGTATATTCTATTGAGTATCGTCGTAGTGGCGAAACTGGTGGCGGATGGCCAATAACATTTAATGATGTAATGTTAGGGATCACCTCCATCATTGAATCATTACCGGTGAGTACCACCACAGTGAATCTAATCGGTCACTCAGCCGGTGGCCATTTAGCACTTCTGGCTGCGGGAGATATACAACGACACTTGGCGTTGTTGGGGCGCTCAGACCTGAAGCTCAATATCGTTGGCTTAGCAGCCATTGTTGATATTAAGCAATACGCACTAGGCCAAAATAGTTGCCAAGCCGCGACGACTGATTTTATGGCTGGTATGCCAGATGAAAAAATCAGTGACTACTATTTGGCTAACCCACTAAAACTGGCACTCACCGATCAAGCGCTAACTCAGGTCACGTTACTACAAGGTGATGTGGATACCATAGTCCCGATTTCTCAGGCGCGACACCCAAATGCTCACACCATTATTGAACCCGGTGCCGGTCATTTTGATTGGATCCACCCTCAATCATCAGCCTTTCAAACTTTATTAGGAGTATTACAATGATTGCATCCTTGTACCAACAAGCTGAGCAGTTAGATGCTCATGATCCATTACGAGAAGTAAAAGGACAGTTTGTGTTGCCTGAAAATATGATTTATTTGGATGGAAATTCCTTGGGACCGGTAACGCATGCAGCTAAGCAACGCGCTCATGAAGTGGTAGAACAGCAATGGCAACCCGATTTAATCAAAAGTTGGAATCAACATAATTGGATTGGTTTACCACAACAAGTAGGGGCTAAAATTGCACCGTTAATTGGGGCTCACCCTGATGAAGTGATTGCGTGTGATTCTATTTCGGTTAATTTATATAAATTATTGCATGCAGCGTTGGCGATCCAAGAGAACCGCTATACTGAACAATCAGAGCATCTAAAACTTGCACGACGCACTCGCATAGTGACACAAAAAGGTAATTTTCCAACCGATGGCTATATTGCTCAAGGTTTGGTGGCGCATTATGCGCAGGATTTAACCTTGGATTATGTGGCCGAAGAAGCGATTGTCGAGTCCTTAGGTTTGGATGTGGCTGTTTTAATGCTCACGCATGTCAATTACAAAACCGGTTATATGCTGGATATGGCTTATATTACAGAGCAAGCTCATGCATTAGGTATTGTCGTCATTTGGGATCTGGCGCACACAACCGGCGTGATCCCAATAGACTGTACATTGTGGAATGTTGATTTTGCCGTTGGCTGCGGTTATAAATATCTCAATGGTGGGCCTGGGGCACCTGCGTTTGTCTATGCGGCAGCTCGTCATCATACGCAATTAAAACAACCCCTTAGTGGCTGGATGGGGCATGCTCAGCCATTTGCATTTACCCAAGAATATGTCGCAGGTAAAGGTATGTTGGCATTTTTGTGTGGTACTCCTGCAGTCATTTCTATGTCGATTTTGGATGCTGCATTAGATGTGTTTAGTGCTGTTACGATGGAAGATGTACGCTATAAATCCGCGCAGCTGACGCGTTTTTGTTTGTTATGCATTGAAGCGCAAGGATTATTAACCGATTTGCCATGTATTTCCCCTGAAGACAGCAGTGTACGCGGAAGTCAGTTAGCATTTACTCACCCGCAAGCCTATGCAATATGCCAAGCAATGATTGCAAAAGGGGTGGTGGCAGATTTTCGAGCGCCGGATGTTTTGCGTTTAGGTTTTGCGCCTTTGTATGTGAGTTATCAAGATATTGTGCGCAGTATCGATGTACTATCTGACATTATTAACGCACAGACATATTTAGATGATGCGTTTCAAGTAAAACATGCGGTGACGTAATATTATTTATGCCGAGTCAATTTACCCGCTTACTGAGTATTTCAACCTTGACCCAACTTGCCGATGAAATCGTGTCGGCTAAGATCGTATTGCCGTGGATCTTGTTAAGCTTAAATGCACCTTTGTGGATGCTTGCATTAATTGTTCCCATTAAAGAATCAGGGGCATTATTACCCCAATGGAGCGTGCAAAAAATCCTTGCTGAGAAGTTTTCAACAGCAACTATTTGGCGTACGGGTATGGTCATGCAAGGGGCTGCACTGTTCGCAATTGCCGCTGGGATGTGGTGGTTAGTGGCGGCTTCATTCGCTGCTTATTTGGTGTTATTGGCAGTGGTGGTTTTAAGTTTGGGACGGGCTTTATGTTCGTTTACGATTAAAGATATTCAAGCACATAATGTGGAAAAAGGGCGACGAGGTAAATTGATTGGGGCTGGTGGCTCTACCGCAGGGTTGGTGACTATTTTGGTTGCGTTCTTGTTGTGGCAGTATAGCGCTGATTCGGCTGTCATTGACAGTGAGACACCTGAGCAAACTGTCCTTGGAGTGTTAGTGATAGCCGGCTGTTTGTGCTACGGGGTTGGCTTGTGGGTTAGTCTGTATTTGTCTATGCCTGAGCCAATTGTCCCCGAGCCTAACACGCCTTCGGGCGTCTCGGTTAGCTCTGTTCCCTCTGTTCCTTCTTTGAGTTTGTGGCAATATGTGACGCATGAAAGTGATTTGCGAGAATTGATTATTAGTCGTGTGTTATTAATGCATGGCGCAATCGTGCTGCCATTAATGGTGTTGTTGATTGCTGAGCGCTATGTCGGCATATCGAGTTTAGCGTTAGTGATGTTAGCGTCTGCTATCGCCAGTTTTGTGTCTTCTTATATTTGGGGTTGGTTTTCGGATTATTCGGCACGGACTACTTTAGCTATCGCAGCTGCCGGTTGTATGCTGAGTCTTGGGTGGTTATTAACGCCTTGGGGGCTAGCGGAACTGTATGCTGCAGGTGCAGGATTTTTACTTATGAATTTATGTTACTCAGGGATCCGTACTGCACGCAAAACCTATTTAATCGATATGGTTAGTCACCCTAAGCGACAACGTTATGTTGCCGCAGGCAATACTATTGTTGGTTGTGCTTTATTGCTATTGGGTAGTGCTTACGCAGGGCTGTTTAGTATTGATTATGAGGGGATTAAAGTCTGGGTAATTGGCTGGTGTGGATTGATGTTATGTTTAGGGATGTTGCACACGCGCAGGTTACGGTATGATAGCCCCTCTGATGAATAATTATTATGGATGAAGTCTGCTGTGTCATTACCTATGTACCGAACTAGTGTAACGCAATCACTTAGTCGGTTTGCGTATACTGTGCTGGTGACGTTGATTTGGTTAGTTGCGATACTCCGATGGTGCTGCTTGGGTTTAGTTCGTTCGGCAACATTTGAACGTAAACGCGCGCAACGTTACGGTGCATTAGGTCAGCTTACCCCTAGACAGCGCGGTGGTATTTTATTTCATTGTGTCTCGGTTGGGGAAGTCGTTGCTGCTTCATGTGTCATTAAAGGATTGCTCAACACGCAACCTGATTTACCTATTGTGATCACCACTACCACAGCAACGGGCGCACAACGCGTGCGGGATATTTTCGGTACGTCGTTAACTGATAACCTTGCTCACCATTATTTACCGTATGATTTACCTTGGTTAATGTCTCGATTACTCGCGCATATCCAACCAAAATTAGTTTGTATTACAGAAGTAGAGTTATGGCCAAATTTATTAGCTAAGACTGCACAAAAACACATTCCTGTCTGCGTGGTTAATGCCCGTATGACGGCTAAATCTGCGCGGACTTATCGTAAAATTAGTGGTGTGTTTATGCCGATGTTACAGCAAGTCACAACCGTTTGTGCACAAGGGCAACGTGATGCTGATGCATATTTGAGTTTAGGATTAGCCCCTGAAAAACTCGTGTTAACCCACAATGTGAAATTTGATCAGGTCAGTGATGTAGTGGTACCAGAAACCATTATTGAGTTGTCCAACACACTCAAGCTGTTAGGTAAGCAGGTGTTACTAGCAGGGTCGACTCATCAAGGTGAAGAAACCTTTTGGCTGGACGTGTATAAACAATTGCAAACTGATTTTCCTCAAGCGTTATTGATTATTGTGCCACGTCACCCACAACGATTTGCACAAGTTGAAGCCGAAATACTGAGCAGCGGACTTAATTATATTAACTGGGCTGACCGAGATAAGCTCAATGCTCAGACTCAAGTCCTGCTGGTCGATGCGATGGGGGTGTTGACGCCACTGTATACGTGTGCGGATATTGCCTTTGTCGGTGGCAGTATCGCGGATAAAGGGGGGCATAATGCCTTAGAGCCAGCGAGTATGGGCGTGCCGGTAATGATGGGGATACATACCTATAATAACCCTGTTATTTGTGACACCTTGATTACGGCTGGTGGATTGCGTATTGTTACCGATACGACAAGTGCGCGAGAGCTTTGCCATACATGGTTGTCTGAACCTGCATTAGCAGATGCGACTGGGCAGTGCGGGCAAGCGGTGATCCTCGACAATCAAGGCGCCTTAGCGCGGACGTTAACGCAAATATGGGATTTGTATCCACAATAACCGAATTCATTTTTAGTAATATTGACACAATTGCGAAGGAACAATATGAGCCAAGTACCCGCTGCATTCAAAGAACAAAAAGTAGCCTTAATTACAGGTGGATTAAGTGGTATTGGCTTAGGTTTAGTAAAACATTATTTGCGTGATAACTTTCATATTGTGGTCTTTGATATTGTCGCCCCTGATGCACTAATTGAACATTGTGACAAAGCGACTTATCAGCTCATGACAGGTTTACATGTGAGCTATTTTCAAGTAAATATCGCCAATAATAAACAAGTACAACACGCCGTTAAAACTATGGTAACTGAACTAGGTCGTCCTAATTTGGTGGTCAATTGTGCTGGCATTCTGCGTGCTGGCGAATTTGCTAGTTTAAGTGCGGATGATTTTACTGCCTCATATCAAATCAATGTGTTGGGTTCGCGACATTTAGCAGCAGCTTGTTTACCCCTGATGCACTCTGGCGACCATTTTGCATTTATCGCATCCATGGCGGGCACGGTCGGAATTTATGGATACAGTGCTTATGGCAGTAGTAAGTTTGCGGTACTTGGTATGGCGCAATGTATTCGGGCTGAATATGCCCCCAAAGGGATCTGTATCAGTGTGATCTGCCCCCCAGAGATTGATACGCCTATGGTCATCGAAGAAATTAAAACGATGCATCCGGCGACACGGGTTTTAAAAGATTTTGCCGGTCGTTTAACTCTACCTCAGGCTATAAAAGGGATTACCCGAGGCCTTGATAAACGCCAGTTTATGATCGTACCTGGCGTCAAAGCAAAATGTACATTATGGCTTAATCGCCTGACACCGATATGGGTGCAAAACGGGGTGATTGATGTCATTGTTAAATGGCAGGGACGTTAAATAGGAATCACGCTAATTGGCAATAAATTAAATAAACGTACTGATCTGCGTTAGTGATTTTTTATTCCTTGCATGCTCTGGTACGGTTGCATTGGCCGCTGGATAGCCAGCGATAATCAACATGTAAGGTCGCTCATCTTCTGGGCGTCCACATATTTTCGTTAAAAATGACATGGGTTTTGGGGTGTGGGTTAACGTCACTAAACCGGATTGATGTAGTGCGGTGATCAGCATCCCCGTAGCAATCCCGACTGATTCATGAACATAATAATTCGTATGTTTTTCACCTGTCTGCACGCCGCCTTTCTTTTGACTAAAAATAGCAATGAGCCAAGGAGCATGCGCTAAATACGGTTTTTGCGCATCGGTACCTAAAGGCTTTAACGCATTGATCCATTCGTCTCCAGCGCGTCCGGCATAAAAGGCCTGTTCGTGGGCTTCAGCGGCATCTCTAACTTGACGTTTAATGTCATCATCCTGCATCGCAACAAAATGCCAAGGTTGATGATTAGCGCCACTAGGTGCGGTGCCTGCCGCTTTAATACAGTTTTCGATAATTGATTGTGGGACATCTCGGTCGCTAAATTGACGGATACTATGGCGTCTTTGCATTGATGTATAAAATTCCGCGGAGCGAGCAATCATTTCGTCAACAGGGTATTCGATAAAGTCAGATAGGGGAGTGTTGGCATGAGTTTTCATAAGTAGCTTCTTGTTATTTTTTAAAATAATAGCATAAAAAAAGCCACCTATTAATTAGGCGGCCTTTGTATGGTTGAAAGCGAGGTTATTGCTCAGTCTATTTATCTGATTTTTTATCCGCTTTAGGTACTGGGAATCCACGATCACGCATCAAGGCTTCAACGTTGGCATCACGTCCACGGAACGCACGGTATGCATCCGCTGGATCCATCGCATTACGCACAGCAAATAGATATTTGACTAAACGGTCGGCGACGTCTTTATCGTAAAAGCCACCTGGCGCTTGTGCAAATGCTTCTGCGGCATCAGAGGTTAATACTTCTGCCCACATGTAACCATAATAGGCAGCTGCATAGCCTTCACCAGAGAATATATGACCAAAATGCGTGGTTCTATGGCGCATCACGATTTCTTCAGGCATACCAAGTTTAGTTAACTCTTCACGTTCAAAGGTGTCGAGATCAATTAACGCTGGGTCAGTCGTGTGATACTTTAAATCCATGATGGCAGAAGCCATATATTCAGTGGTTTTAAAGCCTTCATTAAACGTCGCCGCTTGTTTGATTTTGTTAACTAACTCAGCAGGGATCGGCTCACCCGTTTCATAATGAACGAGGTAATTGTTAATCACTTCATCGGTCAGTAACCAACGCTCAAGTAGCTGCGATTGAAACTCAGTATAATCGCGTACACCACTATGAGAAGATGGATAAGCAACGTCCGATGCTAAGAAATGCAATGCATGACCAAATTCATGGAAATACGTTTCAGCATCATCCCAAGATATTAATGACGGTTCGCCTTCAGCGCCTTTAACAAAGTTAGAGTTGTTGGATGATAAGACATTGGTTTCACCATCGAATGTCGTATATGAACGATAATACGTCGCCCAAGCACCAGAACGTTTACCTTGACGAGCAAACGGGTCAAGATACCACAAACCAATATTGTCGCCGGTGGTCTTATCGTTGACTTCCCATACTTTTACATCCTCATGCCATACTGGTACGCTGCCTTCTGCAACCGGCGTAAATGAGAAATTGAATAAACGACCGGCGACATAGAACATCGCTTCCCGTAATTTATCCAATTGTAGATATTGTTTTACTTCGTCAGAATCCAACGCATATTTGGCTTTACGCACTTTCTCTGCATAATAGCGATAATCCCAAGGGGCAATCGTGATATCTGCACCTTCAGCATCAGCAATATCTTGCATATCCATGACTTCTTCATCAACCCTAGCTAGCGCAGCCGGCCAGACTTTATTCATTAGGTCCATGGCGTTTTCAGGCGTTTTTGCCATGCGATCTTGTAAGCGCCACTGTGCATAATTATCAAAACCGAGTAACTGCACACGCTCATGACGTAACGTTAATATTTGTTTAATGATGTCACTATTATCGAATTCATCACCATTATCGCCACGCGAGTAATAGGTATTCCACACTTTTTCACGCAGTTCACGATTATCCGAATACGTTAAAAAAGGGTCCATTGACGAACGTGTGTTGGTAATGGCGTATTTGCCTTCTTCACCCCGTTGAGCCGCCGCTGCAGCCGATGCTTTAACAAACGACTCTGGTAAACCGGATAGTTGGTCTTTGCTGATATAGGTGACGTAACTTTCTTCGTCATTTAAGACGTTATTACCGAATTTAGTATGCAGCTCTGCCAATTTTTTATTAATTTCAGCAGTACGTTTTTGTCCAGCTTCATCCAATAAAATACCGCTACGGACAAATCCTTCAAAAGAAGACTTAACTATTCGCTGCTGTTCAAGGTTTAAAGTTTGGTACTCAGCGCCTTCATAAATCGCTTTCACGCGTTCAAATAACGCTTTATTTTGAGAGATTTTACTGCGGAACTCAGACAGTTTTGGGCTTAATTTGCGTTGGATGTCACGAAATTCTGGGCTGGACATGTTGGATGACCAAATTCCCCAATAGGTAAATACATTATCTAAGGCTTTACCTGCTCGTTCCATCGCTGCAAACGTATTGTCAAAGTTTGGCGTTGCTGGATTAGTGGCAATTGCCTCGATTTCTGCAAGTTGCAAAACCATGCCTTGTTCGACTGCTGCAGTTAATCCGGACAAATCCATTTTATCAAACGCAGGTACTCCTTCATAAGGGCCTTGGAAATCTTGCATTAAAATCGATGTAGAGACATCTGCATTAGCACTTGGAGTGCTGATTACAGTCTCGGCCACGGGTGTAGTGGTGGTCGTATCAGGTTTATCAGAACAGCCTGATAAACCAATCACTATCGCAGCACTAAGTACTGAAAGTAACGGTTTGTTCATATTGGTTTTCCATCGTTAATATTATTGTTTTTGACGAGGTATACAATATGAAATACTGAGCCTATTTGCAAACTTTTAGGACAATTGCTGGTGTCTACATTTTGAACTCTGCTTAACCATGCATTTAAGCAAAAACGATTGTTTTGTTTTTGTCGATCATAACGCGATCTTCTAAGTGATAGCGCAAGCCATTGGCGAGTGCAGTTTTTTCGCAATCACGTCCTTTACGCACCATATCTTGGGCTGCGTCACTGTGCGAAATTCGCATGACTTGTTGCTCAATGATCGGCCCTTCATCAAGGTCTGATGTGACATAATGACAGGTTGCGCCGATTAATTTAACGCCGCGATCATAGGCTTGCTGATAAGGTTTTGCGCCTGCAAATGATGGTAAGAAACTGTGATGAATATTAATGGCACTGCCATGCCATTTTTCACACATTTGTTGCGGCAAAATTTGCATAAAACGTGCGAGTACAACAGTGTCAATATTATAAGTTGCGAGCGTATCTTCGATGTTTGCAAAGGCACTTACCTTGTCCTGATTTTTAAAATCAACGAACACAAACGGGACTTTATACCATGCAGCGATGTCGGCGATTTTTTCATGGTTAGCGATAATACAAGGAATGTCACAGTTGAGTTCACCGGTATGCCAACGATGCAAAATATCGGCTAAGCAATGAGTTTCATGACTAGCTAATAAAGCGACCTTAGGTAGACTCGCAGGATCAGATATCTTCCATTCCATATTAAATTTATTAGCAATAGGGGTAAATGCGGCTTCAAAGGTAGCCATGTCTAAGTCGACTGAGTCTGCTTGAATTTCATGGCGCATAAAAAAGCGTTTAGTCGTTAAATCGGTATGGTGATTCGCTTCGAGAATGGTGGCGCCGTATTGAGCTAAAAACTGGGAAACTTGCGCGACAAGGCCAACTTGATCCGGACATTGAATAGTGAGTCGAAAAGAATGCTGCATGTAAAAATTCCATTAAAACAATAATCTAAATAAACATTAATCGTATGTTAGCACGGTTAACTCAGTTTGGTTATCTGCAATATGGTGCAAAATTTTCCTTAGGAAACTCATGACCTATTAAAAGGTCACGAAATTCATACGAGATAAAAGCCTTTGTATGTAAGCTCTAATTAAGAAAGGACTCATGATTCATATATGCATCCATGGATAAGACTAAGGCTCAGTTGGCGCAAGGGTAGGTTTGTCGTTTGATATATTTCACACCAGTCGCTCCTGAAACCGATTCATACAAACTAAAGGTATTAAATTCACAGGTGATATTAGGTTGAAACAAAGGAACACTGGGTGCGTTAACTTTTCGTTGTAGTGTGACATGAGGCCTATAAGGACGCTTTTCTATAGGAAAATGCAAGCCTAGTCCGACAGATTGAACGGTATGTTGCAAGTTAATTAATGCTAAGGGTTCCACACTAGGCGCAATAAATTGAATCTTTGGCTTTGCCCAATAGCCGCTCTTATCTAACTCTAAGCTAAATGCTTGCATTTGTACTTGGCTTAATTGCTCGTGGAGCGACTCAAGCTGGTGAAAGCGATTATTGTCAATCGAACCCAAAAAGCACAATGTTATGTGGAAATTACTCACAGCAACATTTTTGCTATCGGATAATAGTGCCTTATTACGATAAGTAATGATTTGTCCTATTACCTGATGAGAAAATCCCAAACCAATAAATAAACGCATTGTTATCTCCTACAGATAAAATTCATGCAAATGATTACAAATATAGATAATACATAAAATTTTCTTTACCCACTTCCACTAATGTCGTATAAAAATCAACCGCTCATTTAGCGTACAATAGTCGAACGATTTGCAAATGTCAGTTATTTTTACAATGATGATTTAGCATTACGTCATCATTATTCTAGTTGAGTTAAGGAGAGTTCAAATGGCACGAGTTGCTTTAGTTACAGGTGGTACACGCGGAATTGGTGAGGCGATATGCCTTAAATTAAACGGATTAGGTTACACTGTAATAGCAAATTACGGTGGTAATGATCAAGCAGCAAAAGAATTTACTGAGCGCACAGGTATTGCGGCAATGAAATTTGATGTATCAGATTTTGATACGACCGCTGCTGCAATTAAACAAATTGAAAATGATTATGGTCCAGTTGAAGTGTTAATCAACAACGCGGGGATTACGCGTGACGGGACGATGCACCGTATGTCGTTCGAACAATGGGATGCAGTTATTCAAACTAACCTTGCATCTTGTTTTAACACTTGCCGTGCAGTTATCGAAGGTATGCGTGAGCGTAACTTTGGACGTATTGTTAATGTCGGTTCAGTCAACGGTCAAGCTGGTCAATACGGTCAAGTCAACTATGCGGCTGCTAAGTCTGGTATTCATGGTTTTACAAAAGCACTAGCACTAGAAGGTGCGGCTAAAGGGATTACCGTAAATGCGATTGCCCCAGGTTATGTTGATACTGATATGGTTCGAGCTGTGCCTGAAGAAGTGTTAACTAAGATCATCCGTACTATACCTGTAGGCCGCCTTGGTCGTCCAGAAGACATTGCTAACAGTGTTGCATTTTTAGTGGATGATGAGTCAGGCTTTATTACCGGCTCTACTTTGTCGATCAACGGCGGCCAGCACATGTACTAAGCTGAATAAATGGGGTCAGATCCGAATTAATTAATTCGGATCTGACCCCATTTATCTGCTGGCAACATTTAAGAGGCGGCTAACTTAGCCGCCTTTTTAAATACTTCAGGGTGAGCAAACCCATCCGCAATCATATCGTTATCCAATTGAAATGCCCTAATCGCAGCGCGTGTACCCGACCCAATAATCCCATCAATTCCACTAATAGAATATCCAAGCTGTTGTAAATGCTGCTGCAATGTTTTGGCTTGTTCACGTAAGATTGGCTGACTTTCAGGAAATGGAGTGACCAATCCTGGTGCATCATTGATTTGCTCAGCAAGTTTACCTACGGCAATAGCGTATGATTGGGAATTATTCCAACGCATGATGATATTGAAGTTTTGATACGCTAAAAATACCGGTCCATTGTAGCCTGAAGGTACAACCACAGAGGCTAAATAATCAATATCAGGTAAGGCGTGACCATAAATCGTAGTGACACCTTGAGTGCGCCAAAACGACAACGGTTTTTTAATTTTCCGATCGGCTAACGCATAATCAAAGTTTGCAGGTAATGTGATTTCACGTCCCCAGCGAAATCCTGGCTCCCAGCCTAATTGATGTAAAAAGTTAGCAGCCGATGCCAGTGCATCTTGTTCTGAATTAAAAAGATCGATAGAGCCATCACCATCGCCATCAATAGCATATTGAGCATAAGTTGTGGGCATAAACTGCGTATGACCCATCGCACCAGCCCAAGAGCCTTTCATCGTCGTAACATCCAAAGACTGAGTTTGAATGATATCCAGTACGGTTAATAATTCTTTAGTAAAAAAGGTTTTACGGCGGGGTTCGCACGCGAGAGTGGTTAACGCATCGATGGTTGGGATCTTGCCTTTGTAATTACCAAAGTTAGTTTCTAAGCCCCAAAACGACATTAGGTATTGTCCAGGTACACCGTATTTATCGGTTAACGTACGTAAAAAAGCTTTATGCTCTGCGAATTTTTTTTGCCCAGTATCGATGCGCCAGTCATTGACTCGCTTGCTGTAATAATCGGCAAATGTGGCTAAAAACTCAGGCTGATTGCGATCAAGTTTGACGACTTGGGCACGTTGTTGAGCTGTTTTTAAGGTAATATCTAAGGTGTTTTGTGTGATGCCTTGGTTTAAGGCTTGCTGCGATAGCGACGCAATACATTGAGAAAAGTCAGTTTGCGCATGGCTTACAAAACTCATGCTTAAGGTGGTGACGAGTGCTAATACACTGTGGGAAAACTTCATGCGCGATCTCATTTCGTAAAAGTATCATTATAGTACGAGATTTTGCATGAAGTTTCACATAGATTTATGAATTATCGTATTTATGGATAAATTCAGTGATTAGTGGACGAATGTGTTTTCGAAATTTCGATCCACTAAAAATACCATAATGCCCAGCACCTTGTTGTACATGATGTTTACGCATGTTTTTCGGGACGTTTTTACAAATATCTTGAGCCGCTTCGGTTTGTTTTAGACCACAGATATCATCATCTGCACCCTCAACAGTCAGTAATGCGGTCTTATCTATCGCATTAAAGTCAACCGGCTTACCTTTATAGGTAATAGTGCCTTTGGCTATTTCATTGTTTTTGAAAATCCGTTCTATTGTTTCCAAATAAAACTCAGCGGGAATATCTAATACCGCCATGTATTCGTCATAAAATGCACGGAAACGATCGGTATCTTCGGTTTCACCCATCAACATATTTTGGAAAAAATTCATGTATTTTTTGTTGTGACTTTCTTGGTTCATGGAAATAAACCCACCCAACTGCATAAACCCTGGGTAGACTTTACGGCCTTCGCCTGGATATCCGTGTGGGACATTCATAATCGCCACGTTGGTAAACCAACTCATCGGTCTTTCTTGTGCAAATTCATTCACTCGCGTTGGATTTTGTGAGGGATCAATTGGCCCCGCCATTAATGTTAATGATGTTGGTGTCGCTTTGTCTTTATTTTGGGCCATCACAGCAGTTGCAATCAACGCTTGAACGGTGGGTTGACATATCGCAATCAAATGGGTGTCTTCACCCAAAAACTGCATAAATTCAATTAGGTATGTCACATAACAATCGAAGGAAAAAGGTCCTTCAGATAATGGCACTTCTCGTGCGTCTGCCCAGTCTGTAATATAGACTTCATGGTCGGGCAATAAGGCTTCCACTGTGCCTTTCAATAATGTAGCAAAATGACCCGATAAAGGCGCCACGAGTAATACTTTGTGACTGTCGGTTTTACCTAGGCGGTTAAAGTGAATTAAATCACAAAACGGTTTAGCTAAGGCGATTTCTTCACGAACTAAAAATACCTTGTCCTCAATTTCAACTTCATCGATATTAAACCCAACCTTATCGTAACGGCGGGTTAAGCGCATGGCAGTTTCTAACGACGCTTTCGTGAGTTTCCCTGGCCATGTTTTTCCAAATAGGTTAGCTGGGTGACTTGTCAAATCGTTCATGAGGCTTAAGCCTTCATGCATGATTTGTGCTGAACGCGACAGATATTCATATGCTTGATAATGACTCATGCAGTATCCTCTGTTTAAAGGTAAATAAGTATCAATTAGATACAAAAAAACACTCCGATGCAACACTATAAGTAGCTAGCAACGAAGTGTTTTGGTATTACTTGTGAGCGGTGCTAATTACTTAGGCACTGCCGCAGTCGCTGCTGTTGCCATCTTGCTACCAAGATCTTCAGACGCTTCTTTAACAAGTTCAGTTGCTTTCTTTTGAGCCGCAGTAATGACTTCATAAGATTCTTTTGCAGCGTCAGTCACAGTTTCCTGTAAACCTTCGATGTATGCTTTTTGCGCTTCAGCTAAAGACATCACATCTTTTTGCTTGCTCGCATTTTCTACAAAAGACATACCGTCATTTAATAAGCTAGAGAACAATGCATTTTGCTTTTCAGCGATGTCTTGTAAAGTAGACATGTTTAACGTTGCAAGTTCAGTTACTGGCTTCATTGATTCTTTAAGTTGATCGTTTAATTGTTCAAACATGATGTTACTCCGTGTAGTTAAGATAAAAATATAAAATTAAAATTTGTGATTACAGTTTTTTCGCTTCAGCATTCGCTGGAGTCGAAGATACGATTGTCGCTGCTGGTGTTGCAACGATTTTTGCTTCAGCTTTCACTGCTGGCTTAGCAATTGGCTTAGCTACAGGTTTGCTTTCTGCTTGTACAGCTGGTTTTGCTGCCGGCTTGCTGGCTGCTTTTACTGCTGGTTTCGCTTTTACTGCTGGTTTCGCTTTGGCTGCAGGTTTAGCAACGGGTTTAACTTCAGCTTTCTTCGGCGCAGCTTGCGCTGCAGGTTTGTCAGCTGGAGCTACTGGCTTAACTGGCGCTGCAGCGGTTGCTGCGGCATGAGTGGCTGCTGGAACATTCGCAACACTTTCATTTAAGCTAGTTTTTAATAAATCTGTGTATTCTTCGCGGATGTTATTCATCGCGCCATATGTGTCTTTAGATGCATGCGCAAAGCGGTCTTTTAAGGCTTCAGCATACGAAGTTTGTGCGGCAATAACACCTTTCACTTCGGTTTGCACGCTCATAGACTCAACATACTTAAGGCTATCAGCCATAAAACCTGTAAAAAATTCTGTTTGCATTTGCGATAACGCTTCCAATCTTTTCGCGTTTAATGCAACAAGCGAATTTACCGGCTGAGACGATTTTTTAACTTGCTCTGAAAATTTACCAAACATGATTCTTTCCTCAATCACTTTCAATTTAATGCTGCGTTGCAACATTGGCTTGATTTAATAATAGTCATTGTTTAAATAAAGATCAAGAGTATTTTGTTGCACCGCAGCATAAAAATAGTGATTAATTTTTGTTCGACATATAAAACAATAACTTACAAGATGTTGTCTTGCAAAAAAAGTTGGTCTTAATACGAATGTATGAGGTGATAAGTAAATGTGAGGCTTATTTCTTTTCTTTGCTGGGATTCCAAGCTTGCATGTTGGTTTCCATCATCTTAGTAAAAATACCGACCGGCGAGGTATCTACCATATTTTTAACTAGGCTTTGTACTTTGTCTTGTTGTTCGATAAATTGCACTAAGGATTGTTCCAAATATTGCCTTACATAAGGCTGCATATCTGAATCATAGAAACGGATAAGTTGTTGCAGTAATTTATCAGTTAGTAATGATTGGGATTGGTTGGTTTCTGATTCACTAATAATTTGTAGCAAGATGGATTTTGTTATCACATCGCTTGTCTTGGAGTCGACAATTTCAAATTCAGTACGTGCATTGATTAAGGTTTTAATGTGGTCAAGATTGATATATTTACTTTGTGAGGTATCGTACAAACGACGATTGGGGTACTTCTTAATAGTGACCACGAATAAATTGCCCTTAAAATGAAACCAAATGTTTGGTACAGCAGCCACTGTATAGAAGTTTAGAGTTCCTAGCAACCTGCTCTAGTGTATTTATCTATTATCGGCAACACTTGCGTATGGCAGTAATAAACAAAGTAGAGCAGGGGCTAGATGCGACCTTAATCAGCAAATTGGCGCACAATGTGATTCAACACTTCTTTGGCATCACCAAAGATCATGCGGGTGTTATCTTTAAAGAACAACGGATTATCAACACCAGCAAAGCCTGACGACATACTGCGCTTGATCACAAACACGTTTTTGGCTAAATCAGCATTAATGACTGGCATGCCGTAAATCGGACTGCCTTTTAATTCACGCGCTGCAGGGTTCACCACATCGTTGGCACCGATAACAATTGCAACATCAAAGTTTTCCATACGCTGATTCACTTCGTCCATTTCTAATAATAAATCATACGATACATCAGCCTCAGCCAATAACACATTCATATGACCGGGCATACGACCCGCAACGGGGTGGATCCCATAGACGACTTCAGCATCATTACTTTCAAGTAATTCTTGCAGTTCTTTCATTGCATGTTGTGCTTGTGCCACTGCCATTCCATAACCAGGAATAACCAAAATAGATTGTGCAGCCTCTAACACATAAAACGCATCGTCGGCACTGATTGGTTTGATTTCACCTTCGACCACAATATCCATGCTAACCACTTCTTGAAAGCCACTCGTGAGGACATTGACTAATGAACGGTTCATCGCTTTACACATGATATTGGTTAAGATAATACCACTCGCACCGACTAATGCACCTGCTACAATCAACAAGTTATTTTCTAATGCAAAACCGGCAGCACAAGCGGCTAAACCAGAATAACTATTTAATAACGAGATGACGACTGGCATATCTGCGCCACCAATGGGTAGTACCACCATCACGCCGATGGCTAATGCCAAGGCAATGACAGCACAAATAAACAGCGTCGATGAGGGGTAAATGACGTATAAAGCACTAAATAGTATTGTCACACCAATTAACGCGTAGTTGGCAATAGCTTGTTGGTTAAATACAATGGGCTTGCCTGAGATGCGCTCAGATAGTTTTCCCCATGCGATCAATGACCCCGAAAAGGTCACCGCACCAATAATCAACGCAATCACACTAATGGTTGCCAGACCTGAGGTTAAATCAGAGCCTACCATAGCGGCAATAGCAACCGCGGCACTAGCTAACCCGCCCACGCCATTAAATAATGAGACCAGTTCTGGCATCCCTGTCATTTCGACTTTTTTCGACACATAGACGCCGACCGCAGAACCGGCCAACACACTAATGATAATCCAGCTGTATGACACGATATGCTGGTCAAGTAATGTCACAATAATCGCTATTAACATGGCTATGGCTGAAAGCCGATTGCCTTTGCGTGCGGTACTTGGGTGGCCGAGTAATTTTAGTCCATAAATAAATAACGCAGCTGAAATAACATATATGATATTAATAAAAATAGTGGTATCCACAATCTTGTCCCCTTACTTCTTTTTAAACATGGCAAGCATGCGGTCTGTCACTAAATAGCCACCCACGACGTTAATTGTCGCAAAGAATACCCCAATAATACCCAATACCGTTGCAGCTTCCCCCGACTCACCGCCTGCGAGCACGATAGCGGCTAATACAGTGATCCCCGAAATCGCATTTGCCCCTGACATTAACGGAGTATGCAAGGTTGCAGGGACCTTTTGGATCAGCTCAAAGCCGACAAAAATGGCTAACATTAAAATAAATAACAAATATATAGCGATCATGCGCTGGCCTCCGAAGTCAGATTTAAGTGCTTACGAATTACGGGATTAATAATGCTGCCGCCATGCGTGATCACACAGCTTTGTAAAATGTCATCTTCCATATCGAGTGTAAATGTCTTGGTTTCTTTGTCACAAAACTCAGCAATCAAGTTAAACATATTATTGGCATACATTTGACTAGCGTCTTTGGCAACAAAACATGGCCAATTACCATTACCGACGAGGTAGACGTTTTGATTTAATACTGTCTTGCCTGCGACGGTTCCTTCAACATTACCGCCTGACTCAGCAGCCATATCGACAATCACGCTACCTGGTTTCATTTTGCCAACCGTCTTAGCACTAATTAAACGCGGTGGCTTGCGACCAAATAATTGCGCGGTGGTAATGACAATATCGGAATCTGCAATACAGGCTTCTTGAGCCGCTTGCTGGATCGCCATTTGTTCTGGCGTTAATTCAGTGGCATAGCCTTGTGCGGTTTGTTCCGTCTGCCCTAAATCGATATCTAGAAATTTTCCGCCAAGAGAACGGACTTGTTCAGCGACGACTACTCTGGTATCAAAAGCGGTTACGGCAGCACCGAGACGTTTTGCTGTCGCAATGGCTTGTAATCCTGCAACACCAGCACCAATCACAAATACTTTGGCGGCTTTAATCGTCCCTGCAGGGGTCATCATCATTGGCAGGATGGTTTGTAATTGATGCATTCCGATCCCTACCATGGCATACCCCGCTAGACTGGCTTGAGAGCTGAGCGCATCCATTTTTTGGCAACGACTAGAGCGGGGGATCATTTCTACACTAATACTGGTTTGGCCTGACTCGGATAACGTAGTCAAATATGAAGCTTCGTTAAATGGGTCAAGAAAACTGATTAATACCGCATCTTTTTGACAGTGCGTAATATCGGTTAATTCGAGCTTATTAACACTCACCACAATATCACCCGCAGCCAGTGTTTCGGCGCGTGATAAGACTTTCGCCCCTGCTGCTTCATAGGCCTCATCGGAAATAAATATATCAATGCCGATCCCACTCTCAACGGCGATATCTAGGCCTAAAAGCCCGTATGCTTTGAGATTACTTGGCAGCAAGGCGCAGCGCTGTTCGCCTGGTTTGGTCTCTTTTGGAAAAGCAATCGTTGTCATCATTACCTCATACTAGTTAACTAAAAAATAGGCGTGAGCAAGCCTTAACTCATTTAAGGCTGTTGACAGTGTCGTTTAAGTGACAGGGCAGGAAGTCGTGAAAGTGACTTCCTAGCCGACGCCGTCTACAAACGTTTTAACACATACTCACCTGGCGCAGGATAAAGGGCAGGATAGTTTTTATGTGCCCCAGGCACGAAAGCCTTGGTTCGTTTGCTCGATTTTTGGTTAAGCCACGAATGCCAATCCGTCCACCACGATCCGGGGTGTTCGGTAGCGCCGCTAAACCATTCTTCTGCGTCGTTAGGAAGGTTATCATTGAGCCAATGAGGGTATTTGCCACCTTTGATAGGGTTGATAACGCCCGCTAGATGGCCGGAGCCTGCTAGTACGAAACGTTTTTCACCTGAAATATATTGCAATCCTGAATATGCAGATTGCCACAACACGATATGATCAGCCATCGTAGCAAGGACATACACAGGCACATCGATGTTAGCTAGGTCTATGCCCACCCCATCGATGACCCAAGCATTCGGATCTTTTAATTTATTATCCCAATATGTGTTGCGCAAGTAATCTTTAAAACATGCAGCAGGGATATTGGTCGAATCAGAATTCCAATATAAAATATCAAATGGTGCAGGATCTTTGCCCTGTAAATAGTTTTTAATAAAGAATGACCAGAACAAACTATTTTCTCTAAGTAAACTAAATGAAAGCGCTAAAATTCGACCATCAAAAATGCCTTTCATGTCTGCGTTATTTTCAATCACAGGTAACATTTCTTCAGATAGATAGTTAGCAATTTCACCGGGCTCAGAAAAATCTAGTAAGGTGGTCAGTAGGGTTAACGATGCAATACGTGTATCGCCTTGCGCACGTAAATAAGCCGTGGTGACGGAGCTTAATGTCCCGCCCACACAGAATCCAGTTAAATTAACTTGCTTTGCTTTAGTGATTTCACACACGGCATCAAGCGCAGCGATGGGACCTTTTTTCATATAGTCAGTGAAATCATAGGCCGCTAAATCGGCTTCAGGATTAATCCACGAAATGACGAATAGATCATTACCCGCATCTAATAAGGCTTTGATAGCCGATTTTCTCTCATCTAGATCCAATACGTAAAATTTGTTGATGAACGGGGGAACAAACAATAAAGGCAGTTCGTTGGTTTTTGCCACAGTGGGGTAATAATGAATTAATTCAATGAGTTCGTTTTTGAAGACGACTTCACCGGGTGTCATCGCTAGATTTTCACCGACAGTAAAGGCGTCATGATCGGTTTGGGTGATTTTGAACGCTTCGATAGGGCTTTTTTCAAAATCTTCCATGAAGTTCTGCATGCCTTTAAGAATGCTTTCGCCTTTGGATTTTAAAATATCTTCACACACTTCAGGATTGGTTAAGACATAGTTAGTAGGCGATACTGAGTTGATATATTGTCGGGTATAAAATTTAATTTGCTCTGCGGTTTTAGAGTCTTTAAAGTCCATCGCATCAACAATGTTTTCAAGCATTTGTGAGTTCAACAAATAGGCTTGCTTTACATAGCTGTAAACTGGATTGGCTTGCCATTCATCATGACTAAAACGGCGATCAGAGTGCTGCTCATCTATAATATTTTGCGACGCCTCTCCCATCATAGCCATGCTAGCTTGTTGCCATAGGGCAGACTGCTTTTCCATGAAGGTAAACTGAGATTGTAATAATTTGGCAGAATCGATTTCAACTTTGTCGGACATTAATGAAATCAGCTTGTTAGGAGAAAAAACAGAATTTGAACTAGCCAAACCCTCATCACCTGATGCTTGTTTGGTTAAAATATCTTGAACCATTGCATTAAATACCTGACTATATTTATTAATGCTTTGGAGAATTTCTTCTTGCTCATTCTGTCCCATGGTCGATCCTTGCCTACGAAGTTATATGTACAATATTTGTCCATAATAAGAATAAGCGTAGCTAATTGTCTATATCATTAAGACTAGAGTGTTATAATAAGTGTGTTAACTATATATTAAGAAGTTATTAAAAACTTAACTTCACGGTTTATAAAAAGGGATCTGACCCCATTTTATATGGGTTCTCGCCAATATTTTCAAAATGATTCGTCGCTATACTTTTAGGAAAAAAACTTGCTAAAAAAAGTTGCCTCTTGGATGAAATCCCATTTTTTACCTTTTGTAATTGCGTTTTTGACGTTAATTGCAGCCTATGTTGTGTATTTGGATGCGCAAATTAAGCCTCATTTTTCCGGAAATAAGTGGCAAGTACCGGCACAAGTTTATGCCCGACCGCTAACTTTTGCAGTAAAAGAAGAAATATCTCAAAAAGAAATTATCGACGAACTCAAATTACTCGGCTATCGACGCCAACGCACGGTAGAGAGTGTCGGAGAATATGCGGTAGGACAAACCTCAGTGGTTGTTTATCGCCGCGCGTTTGATTTTGCAGATGGTTATGCTTCAGAGCAACATGTTCGAATTCGCTGGGAAGATACACGGATTGCCTCGATTACTGATTTAGCGACGAACCAATCTTTACTGCAATTGCGCTTTGAGCCTTGGCTAGTGACGCGTTTAGTGTCAGGCAATCGTGAAGATCGGATGCTAATTACGCTAGATGATATCCCTCCATTATTAGTTGAAGCACTGGTCATGGTCGAAGACAAGGACTTTTATATTCATTGGGGCGTTAATCCGCTGGCCATCGCACGCGCGCTATTAGCAAATATCAGTGCTGGGCGGAAAGTACAAGGTGGGTCGACATTAACCCAGCAGCTAGTTAAAAACTTATATTTGTCGCGTGAGCAATCGTATACCCGTAAAATTAAAGAAGCATTGATGGCGTTAATTATTGATGCTCGATACAGCAAAGATGCGATTATTCAGGCGTATTTGAATGAAGTGTTTGTTGGGCAAAATGGGGGGAAAGCGGTACATGGGTTTGGCCTAGGCGCGCATTTTTATTTTGACCGTCCCATTAATGAATTAAATTTACCCGAAATGGCTACTCTTGTTGGCATGTTGAAAGGGCCCTCTTATTACAACCCTAAACGCGCCCCTGAACGCACTCAAGAACGCCGTGATTTAGTGTTACGGATCTTGTTTGAAGAGGACAAAATAGATAAGGCAACTTATCTTGATGCGATTAATCAACCCTTAAAAGTCGCAGCCGGTGATAGTCTCGCTAGCGGTCAACATCCTGCTTTTATGGATCAGGTATCGCGCGAGTTATCTCAAGTCTTAGCCGATCCTGATATTCGTCAATCTGGCTTAAAAGTATTTACTACTTTAGATATTAATGCGCAACGGCGTGCAGAAAAAGCCTTATCGCAGCGGGTAAAGAATCTCGCTAAGGCTCGAAATATTTCGGCTCTGCAAGGTGCGATGGTGCTAAGTGATATTCGCAGTGGGGGGATCCGCGCTATTATCGGGGATGCCGTACCTGACACGAAAGGGTTTAATCGAGCATTAGATGCCCGACGCTCAATAGGCTCGTTAGTTAAACCCGCGATTTATTATAATGCACTGCGTGATGCCTCCCATTATCAGTTGGCGAGTATTATTCCTGATGCTCCAATCGTAATGGAAGATGAACGAGGTAAACGCTGGGCACCACAAAACGCGGATAAACAATTTCGCGGCGAAGTGCGTTTATTAGATGCGCTAACTTCATCTTATAATCTACCAGCGGTACAGGTTGCGCTAGATACTGGGATTGATAATTTAGTGGCTACACTGGCTGAGCTCGGCATTGATGAGCCCGTGCCAAGCTTACCTGCAATTGCATTGGGGGCGATTAATTTATCTGCGCTACAAGTTAATCAAATGTATCAAACCCTTGCCAATGAAGGGGTCTATCGACCGTTGCACACTGTTAGTGCCATCTTATCACCACGTAATCAATTATTATGGGCGCACAGTGATTATAGTGAACAGCGGATTGATCGCCAGGTCGCTTATCTATTGAATTATGCGTTACATAAAGTCACTAAAGAGGGCACGGCTCGACAGGTAGGAAAGCGCTTTAAAGGAATTAATCTGGCTGGTAAAACAGGCACAACCAATGATTATCGAGATAGCTGGTTTGCAGGATTTGACCGTAATTTGCTAGCGAGTATTTGGGTCGGTGATGACAATAATGCGCAAACAGGATTAAGTGGCAGTAGCGGCGCAATGCAAGTATACATGGACTTTCAAGCTCAAATGGAACCTAAATCATTGTCACGACGCTTTCCTAAAGGACTGGAAATTGCCCATTTTAGCGCGCAGACTGGTGCGCAAATGCAAGCAGGTTGTCCGGGTAGTGTCTCGTTACCTGCGATTTCGTCAGAGCTAAGTCAACAAGTATTAAGTTGTTCAGGAAATGTTGTCGCCAAACCTAAACCCATAAAACCAAAGAAAAAAGCATGGTGGGAGCGGATATTTGGTTAGTTTTGCTACTTTCGCTGGAGTCCTTGTAAGCGTTCTCGGCTGTCTTTTCCAGCCAAACGCTGCTGAATAAACACATCAATATTGCCCTTATCTTGGCAAACTACGGCATTCAACGTAAATTGACTGATGGTGGCAAGCACCTTATTCACACCACTGGAACAATCCACATCAATTTTAGCATCATAGATCTCTTTAGCATATTGTTGTGCAGAGGTTAACGCCGGTGCACCCGCAAATAGCTCAGGACTTATTTGCGCTGTAGCAAAGTTACTTGCCTCTTGCTGCGCATCCTCTTGTGTTTCAGCGCTGTTAAACGTATTAAAAAATGCCTGCACTTCGGCACGCGTCGTCGTATTGGAGAGTAATTGTGATTGCGATGGAGTGAGTATTGCTGGTTTGGATTTGGTAAACGAAAAACTGTGCTGCGGTAGCGCTATGTTTTTTTCTGGAACTTGCATGGTTTCTGCAGGTAAAGATTTCGCACGACGAGGCTCAATGTTCGGGCTCTCTGTTGGTTTAATTGGCTGCAGGTTGGTTGGCATTACTGGTGGCGTGACTGGTGTAGTAACCATCGTGTTAACTACTGAAGTTTTTATTGTAGGCGGAACACGTGTGTATGCCATTAGTTCTGCGGCAATAATGGGACGCTGCTTTGATGCTGTATTGAGGGATTTAGATACCTCAGGTGAGGTGGCAAATTGGACTAACAGTAACACCATCAAAATATGCCCACAAATCGAAACCATGATCCAACCCCACGGGATAAGTCGTGGTGGTTGGAGAGGGCGAATAGGTGGAGTTAACTCAATAAACGAGTCATGATAAATTAAAAATTGCATACCCCTATGATAACACCGTTGTAGGGAAGTTCATTAATACTGCCTGCACATAATTAGTGCAATGCGAGCATTTAATGAGATATAAGAGTGCATGTAAAACGCACTAAAACAGCAATGATTACATCTAAGTGCATGATATTATTAAATAAATATATTATGGCACAATCATTGTAACAGCATTCTTGAATAATAATTTTTACATTCAGGAGCAATACATGAAACTCATCACAGCAATCATAAAGCCGTTTAAATTGGATGATGTGCGTGAAGCCATCTCTGATATCGGTGTGGACGGATTGACCGTAACCGAAGTTAAAGGGTTTGGACGTCAAAAAGGACATACTGAACTTTATCGCGGTGCAGAATATCAAGTCGACTTTTTACCGAAAGTAAAATTGGAAATTGCCGTCAATGACGACCAGGTTGATCGTCTTGTCGAGGTAATTACAGAAAATGCCAGAACGGGCAAAATTGGTGACGGAAAAGTATTCGTCTATAACCTAGAGCAAGCTGTACGTATCCGTACTGGTGAAGCCGATAGTGAAGCGTTGTAAGGAGAATCACAATGGAAACGACATTTGAACTAAGTTACGCACTCGATACCTTTTATTTTTTGATTTGTGGTGCATTTGTAATGTGGATGGCAGCCGGTTTTGCCATGTTAGAAGCGGGTTTAGTCCGTTCTAAAAACACAACTGAAATTTTAACTAAAAACGTCGCTCTTTATGCGATCGCTTGTACCATGTATATGATTTGTGGTTATAGCATCATGTATGGTGGTGGTGACTTTACATTATTCCTAAGTGGCATCCTTTCTGATGGCGCAACAGGTGTAACTGAAGATGCGGCAACGTATGCACCTTCAGCTGATTTCTTCTTCCAAGTTGTATTCGTCGCGACTGCAATGTCAATCGTATCTGGTGCGGTTGCTGAGCGTATGAAGTTATGGGCATTCCTTGCATTCGCGGTGGTAATGACTGCGTTTATCTATCCTATGTCGGGTGCATGGACTTGGGGCGGTGAGGCAGTATTTGGTCTTTATACATTAGGCGACCTTGGTTTCTCTGATTTCGCAGGTTCTGGTATCGTTCACATGGCTGGTGCATCTGCCGCTATAGCGGGTGTGTTAATCTTAGGTGCTCGTAAAGGTAAATATACTAAAGACGGTAAAGCCAACGCAATCCCTGGTTCTAACTTACCATTGGCCACATTAGGTACGTTTATCTTATGGATGGGTTGGTTTGGTTTCAACGGTGGTTCTGTATTAGCAACTGCAACCGTAGAAAGCGCAAACTCAGTGGCTGTTGTATTCATGAATACTAACGCCGCGGCTGCAGGTGGTTTGATCGGTGCATTATTATTGGCTCGTATTTTGTTCGGTAAAGCGGATTTAACCATGGCATTAAATGGTGCGCTAGCTGGTTTAGTCGCGATTACTGCTGAACCTTCTACGCCGACGCCATTACAAGCAACCTTATTTGGTGCGATAGGCGGTGTGTTAGTAGTATTAAGTATCTTAGCGCTTGATAAGATTAAGATTGATGATCCAGTAGGTGCAATCTCTGTACACGGTACTGTTGGTTTATTAGGTCTATTATTAGTACCTATCACAAACGATGGTGCTAGCTTCTCTGGTCAGTTAATCGGTGCTGCGACGATATTTGTCTGGGTATTTGGCGCAAGCACAGTAGTGTGGTTAGCTCTGAAAGCGACGATGGGTATTCGAGTTACTGAAGAAGAAGAGTACCAAGGTGTCGATATCAGTGAGTGTGGCTTAGAAGCTTATCCTGATTTTACGACTGCTAAGTAATCTCTAAACTAAATACTTTTATTTGAAGTGTGTGTTGCCCCTCCTTGGAGGGGCTTTTTGCATTTATAGCTCAATGGTTTTAATGACGACGGCAGGATTACCTGCTATCACTACGTTGTCACCAAAACTTTTTGTCACGACTGCACCTGAACCGACCACGACATTGTCACCTAGAATCACCCCAGGATTAATCACCGCATTGCCTCCTACCCAACAGTTATCACCAATGGTAATGGGCTTGGCAAATTCTAATCCACTGTTACGTAAAGTTGGATCCAACGGATGCGCTGCGGTATATATCCCAACATTGGGCGCCAACATACAATCATGACCTATAGTAACTGGGGCACAATCTAAAATAACACAACCAAAATTGGCGTAAAAATTTTCACCCACATGAATATTGTAGCCATAATCACATTTAAATGTGGATTCGATGTAAAGGCGTTTTCCTGCAGAACCGAATAAAGATTTGAGTACGTTGGCACGTTGTTTGACTTGATCTTGAGGAATGCTATTTAGCTTATCAAGTTGTTTACGAGCAGTAAAACGATCCGCGACTAAGGTTTTGTCGCTAGGAAAATAATCTAAGCCAGCCACCATTTTTTGTTTTTCAGTAAGGGTATTCATGTTCGGTCTCGTTATGTTTTTGTTGAAGAACAAGGTATGATGAGCAGACTACGCAGTTTCGCTGCGCTTGTAAAATCAAGCATTAAATTACGCACTAGGTATCGTATGCACATGACTCAAGAAAATAACCCGTTACACGGATTAACGTTACAAACTATTGTGACTAAATTAGTTGAACATTATGGCTGGGAAGATTTAGCGATAATGATTAATATCAATTGCTTTAAAAAAGACCCATCGATTAAATCGTCATTGAAGTTTTTACGTAAAACCGAGTGGGCACGCACCAAAGTGGAACAACTCTACCTTGATACGTTTTAGGTCACAAGACCAAAACATTTCTTTGTGACGATTGCTACTTATCTTACAGACAGTTATGCTCAGGGTTATAACGATTACCGAAAGGAAAACGCGCGTGATAACAACAATAACAAAGACCTACAAACGAATCTTTAGGTTAATTACACTTACTGGTATGTTAGTACTAGCTAACCTTTCAGTAGCTAACGCCTATGACCGTGTAACTGGAAAAATCTTTGCAAGCCGCTCTGAAGTGATAGCGCAGCATGGTATGGCAGCGACCAGCCAGCCCTTAGCAACACAGGTAGCTTTAGACATTCTTAAATCGGGTGGTAATGCTATCGATGCAGCGATTGCAGCCAATGCCATGTTAGGATTGGTGGAGCCAACAGGCAGTGGTATTGGCGGCGATTTGTATGCCATTATTTGGGATGCAAAAAATCAAAAACTACATGGATTAAACGCTTCAGGTCGTTCACCGCAAACACTGACTCTAGAGTATTTTAAAGAGCAAGGTTTGGCAGAAATCCCCAAATTTGGTGCATTACCTGTTTCTGTGCCAGGGGCTGTGGATGGTTGGTTTGAGATGCATGCCAAATTTGGCTCAAAACCGATGACGCAAATCCTAGCGCCGGCAATCAAATATGCCCGTGAAGGATTTCCAGTTTCAGAGTTGATTAGCTATTATTTACATCTCTCAGTGGCACGTATTGGTCAGTATGACGGATTTAAAGAAACCTATATGCCTAAGGGTAAAATGCCAAACACCGGTGACATATTTAAAAATCCTGGGTTGGCATCTACCTATGAAAAAATCGCAACAGGTGGGCGCGATGCATTTTATAAAGGTGATATCGCTCGCATCATTGACACCTATATTAAAGCGCAAGGTGGCTTTTTATCCTATGATGATTTAGCGAGTCACAGCTCAACGTGGGTAGAGCCAGTATCGGCCAACTATCGCGGCTATGATGTGTGGGAACTACCGCCTAATGGCCAGGGGATTGCGGCACTACAAATCTTAAATATCATGGAACGCTACGATGTTGAAGGCATGGGCTTTGGCTCACCTGAATATGTACATACATTTGTTGAGGCTAAAAAATTAGCTTTTGCTGATCGAGCTAAGTTCTACTCAGATATGGATTTTAATGACGTGCCGGTGGCAACATTAATTTCAAAGCAATATGCCGCGCAGCGCCAAGCATTGATTAATCCAAATAAAGCCGCAAAACGGGTCGATGCCGGTCTCAATGAAGGTGATACTATCTATCTTACCGTCGCTGATAAAGACGGCAATATGGTGTCGTTGATTCAAAGTAATTTCCGCGGGATGGGATCCGGTATGACACCAACGGGTTTAGGTTTTGTACTGCAAAATCGTGGCGAGTTATTTGCCTTAGATCCAAACCATTTTAATGCTTATGCCCCTAATAAACGTCCTTTTCAAACGATTATTCCTGCGTTTATCACAAAAAATAATCAACCTTATTTGAGTTTTGGTGTGATGGGTGGTGGTGCACAACCACAAATGCATGCACAGGTGGTCATGAATATGATTGATTTTGGCATGAATACCCAAGAAGCCGGAGATGCACCTCGAATTTTACATAGTGGATCAGCTCAACCTACGGGTACAGATATGACCGATGGTGGCTACGTTTCACTGGAATCTGGGTTTAGTGCTGAAACGCGTCGAGAGTTATTGAAAAAAGGTCATGTTTTGCGCGATGTCTCTGGTGCATTTGGTGGTTATCAAGCCATACGTTATGATGCAGATACTAAGGTTTATTTCGGTGCATCTGAAAGTCGTAAAGACGGGCATGCGGCGGGCTATTAATCCATGAATTCTATTTCACTGCGGGTATTGCGATGAGTCAACCACAAAAAGGTATTTGTGCAGAGCCAAACTTACATGCTCAATACTTACAATATAATGTTATTGATGAAGATGAGCAGGCAATCCGCTCTAAATTAGCTCGCGTAATTGAAATTTTTGACCATTTTGATGACGAACATTATGAAGCTATGGTCTCTGGCGTGGTCTGTATAGGTGCTGATTATTTCTCTGAATTGTACCCAGGTTTACGTCCACTTGAGCTTAGTCCATTTCCGGATATGCAATGCGACGACCGCATAGCACCATCACAAACCACCGATTTATTTATTCAAATTCGTGCAGACCGTCTGGATATTGTTCATGCAATTAGCGTTGAAGTGCACGAGTTATTGCGCATTCATGTCGAGTTAGTCGAAGACTTGCGTGGATTTAGATATCTCGATGGTCGTGATTTAACGGGTTTTATTGATGCAGACGATAATCCTCGTGGTTTAACTAAAAAAACCGTGGCTATTATTGGTGACAACGATCCAGATTTTGCCGGTGGTTGTTATGTTCACACGCAAAAATATATGCATGATATGGCACGCTGGAATTTGTTATCTCAACGCCGCCAAGAACAAGTTATGGGCTGTACTCGAGAGCATCACTTACCAAGCCCTGAAGCGAATGCTAATTCACACTATATACGCTCTCGTGTGACTGATTTGTCGGATGTACATGCGAAACAACAATTAGTTAGACAATCGATGCCTTATGCTAATATACGCGAGCAAGGTTTGTTTTTTGTGAGTCATTGTCAATCTGCGATCCCTTTTAAACATATGTTGCACAGTATGATTTTTGGGACGAATGTCGATGAGTATGATGCCTTTTTAGATTTTACTAGTGCGCAAACTGGTGGCGCATATTTTGCTCCTTCGCTTGATTTTATTAAGCAGCGCGCACAGTCCTAAACAGCATTTCACCCTGTTTATATTAGGGGGCTGTTAATCGCCCCTGATTTATTCTCATGGAATGGGTTTCTAGTCAAGAATTCGGCTTGAGCCAAAAACTGCGCAAACACCGGTTCAGTCGGGTAACGTGCAATACAAGATGAAGCGGTATCTGCCATCTCTCCTAAGCGTTTTTGTTTACGTAATGACAAACAGGTTAATATTTCCTTTTCTTGTGCTAACTTAATAATTTGTTGTTGCTTGGGTAAATGGGATAATACTTCGTAGATCTTTTGCCCTTGGCTGCGTCCTTTGACTATAACATTATCTAAGATCCGGAACGTCATTCTATGTCTAGGGGGCAAATTCAACACCACTTGTTCTGAGATAATGATGTCAGCGTGATAATTTCGACATAGTCCTTCCAAACGATAGGCAATGTTGACACTATCCCCTAATGCGGTGGTATCCATTCTATCTTCCGTACCAACGGTGCCAATGATAACGGGACCATAATGTATCCCAATACCTATATTAATTGGCTGATAGCCACTGTTTTCACGATGCTTGTTATAGAGGTTTAAGGCTAAGCGCAAGCCAATAGCTGCTTGTAATGCATCCATCACTTTATCGTGTTCACTACCATCAGGATGATCAAATAACGCCATAATGGCATCACCATTAAACTTATCAATAAAGCCATTGTTAGCGTGGATCGGCGCGTTCATCCTTAAAAAAAACGAATTCAAAAAATTGAGTGTTTGTTGTGGGCTGAGAGTTTCTGCTAAATGGCTAAATTGACAAATATCGACAAATAAGATGGCAAGATCATCCTCATCAGCAAATCCAACTTTTAGGTCACTTTCATGTTTTGCGGCTAAATGCTGGATAAATTGCTTGGGAATGAAGCGTCTTATTGTGTTGTGTAAGTCACGTGCTTCTTGCGCTTTAGCGGCATATAAATCTTGCAGTTCAGGATCGAACGCTTGTTTAGGTTGCACTACGCGTTGTGCATCGAGGTTTTGTTGATGTAGCATTTCAGCTAACTGTGCGTGTGTCATTTGCCATTTTATCGCAAAAAATAATGCGCAGACAGCAACCACAATCAACAAGGTACTTAAAATCTCTAAAGCTGAAAACATACCGTCCTTAATTAGTAAGTTATCAAGCTTTGGTCAGATAAGCTTGATTGAATGCGTGAACAATGTGTCCGCATTCAATCAAGAAGCGTCACGTTATTGTATATGGGCGACTTGTGCAAATACCTTATCAGCAGCAGCTAATGTAGCTTCGATAATCTCCATGGTGTGCGCTTTGGATACAAAGCCAGCTTCGTAAGAGGCTGGAGCAAAGTATACACCTTCAGCTAACATGCCGTGATAAAAGGCGTTAAACTGTTTGGTGTTACAATTAATGGCTTGTTGATAGTTAGTGACTTTTTCTACATCAGTAAAAAAGATCCCAAACATACTACCCGCAACGTTATACGTCATCGGAATGCCATGCTTGTGCGCAAGTGCAGTCAATCCTTCGGCAAGTACTTGTGTGTTATTAAAGATACTAGTATATAAATCAGGTTCTTCAAGTTGCTCGAGTGCCGCTAATCCCGCCGCCATAGCAATTGGATTACCAGATAACGTACCAGCTTGATAAATAGGACCGGTCGGCGCGATGTGTAGGATGATTTCTTTACTACCACCAAAACAGCCTACTGGCATGCCGCCACCAATGACTTTACCTAAACATGTTAAGTCGGGTTTAACGCCATAACGCTCTTGTGCGCCGCCTCGTGATACACGAAATCCCGTCATGACTTCATCAAAAATTAATACCGCGCCATATTCATCACAGACATCGCGTAAGCCTTGTAAGAATCCTTCAACTGGAGGAATACAGTTCATATTACCGGCTACAGGCTCCACGATAATACAGGCTATATCTTCAGGGTACTCTGCAAATGCGGCTCGGACGCTATCCAGGTTATTAAATTCAACCGTAAGCGTGTGTTTCGCAAAACTTTCTGGCACACCAGGGGAAGACGGAACCCCCATAGTTAAGGCGCCTGAACCTGCTTTAACAAGTAATGCATCGGCGTGGCCATGATAACAGCCTTCAAATTTTAATATTTTGTCACGGGCCGTGTAGCCACGAGCTAAGCGAATGGCTGACATGGTTGCTTCGGTACCTGAATTCACCATGCGCACCATTTCCATTGATGGGACGAGTTTATTTACTTTTTCAGCCATGTGAATTTCAGCTTCCGTCGGCGCGCCAAAACTCAACCCGTTATAACTAGCAGCAATGACCGCCTCACGGATTTTTTCATTGTTGTGACCAAGCACCATCGGGCCCCATGACTGAATGTAATCAATATAGCGATTGCCATCAGCATCCCACATATACGGGCCGTCAGTCTTGGTAATAAAGCGGGGAGTGCCACCCACGGCTTTAAATGCGCGAACCGGTGAGTTAACGCCACCAGGAATAGTTAATTGGGCGCGGGCAAATAATTCTTCAGATTTAGTCATAGAGTACTCTTTGGCGTTTGCCATAAAACTGGCTTTTCATGTTGCTGCATAATAGTTTCCACCCCTAACGTTAAGGCAAATAATGCCATACGTACTAATACGCCATTATCAGTTTGTCTGAATATTGCGAGGTTAGGGTGCTGGTTTAAATCATTATCCAGTTCGTTTGCTTCTGCACGTGAATCACGTGGTAAAGGATGCATAATCACAGTCTTGGACTGAAAGTGCTTGGTATAAATAGCTTGGTCAAGACGAAATTTACCACGGAATTTATCGGCTTCATCCTGCGAGGTAAAACGTTCTTCTTGGATGCGAGTTTGGTAACAAATGTCGGCATCAACACTGCCAGATAATTGGTCGGTGATCGTCAGCTTATGCCCGCCATTAGTAATTGCAGTGAGAATGGACTCAGGCATAGCTAATTCAGTGGGTGATATAAGCGTAAAATGAATGTTGTTGTATAGACTCAATAATTTGCACAGAGAATGAACCGTACGACCGTATTTCAAGTCACCAATCATGGCGATGTGCAGACCATCAATTTTCGTTCCGTGGGATTGGCATTCTTTTTCAATTGTGTATAAGTCTAACAAAGCTTGAGTAGGGTGCTCATTGGCACCGTCACCGCCATTGATTACAGGAACACGTGAGCCTGCAGCAAACTCGGCAACCGAACCTGCTTGGGGGTGACGCATCGTAATAATGTCTGAATAGCCACTCAATACACGCGCGGTGTCATACAGTGATTCGCCTTTTGCTAGCGCGGAATTACTCATACCTACCGTTTCGCGGACTTCACCACCGAGTAAGTTAAAGGCGGTACCAAAGCTGACTCGTGTACGAGTACTCGGTTCAAAAAATAGATTACCTAAAATAGCACCACGTAAGACTTCAGTCCGTTTTTGGCGTTGGGCATAGGGTCGCATTTGATTAGCGATGTGGAAAATGTACTCAATCGCATCGCGGTTAAATTGATTGACCGAGAGGATATGTTGCCCTGCAAAATTAAAGGTTTGTGCACTCATAGTAGTGTTCAAGAATAGAATTTGTCAGATTATATCAAATACCAAGCCGGTATGCCTAGGGTCAACCAACGGGTTAGCTTAAATAATTGTGTCAAGGGTAGTGTGCAAATACGATTGTTGGCACAAATGAGCATTAGATTATTTACGCTGAGCATGCAGGTGTTTAATAATCACACTGGACGTACTAGTATTTATACATTAGCATTAGGCTATAATTATCTCATTGTATTTTGTTAAGGAAAACCATGTCATCATCAAGTTCTCAACGGCCTAACCAACCGCTACTTTTAGGTTTAGTTGGGGGGTGTGTCGTATTATTAATGGTGTTGATGATGTTTTCTGGCAATGGCCGAGCGCAACAAGAAAACCCTGCTTTAGTTGAACAAACTGTGAATGTCCTTCCTGTGAAATATCAAAACACGTTTGCAAAACGCTATAGGGCAATGGGACGAGTGGAATCAACATCACAAGCAATGGTCGGATTTGAACGAGCAGGTCGCGTTGCAGATGTTTTAGTCGAAGATGGACAGCGGGTAAACCGCGGCGATCTTTTAGCTCGCCTAGATACCAAACGCATCGATGCGCAATTATTAGAAGCTCGAGCTGCATTGGAATTAGCCATTGCGGAGGCGCGCTTAGCTAGCATTTCAGAAAAGCGAGTGGTGTCATTAGTTCGTTCTAAGCTCGAATCCCCACAACGTTTAGATGAAGCTAAAGAAGCAAACAACATTGCCCAAGCGCGCTTAGCCCAAATTCAGGCTCAGCTAGATACACTTACTTTAGAATTAGAAAAATCCACAATCCTCGCCCCTTACACTGCAGATATCGTGGCTCGGATCGTTGATGCGGGTGCGGTGGTGAATATCGGACAGCCGATATTTGAAATTGCTAATAATGCGACGTTGAGTGCGCGTATTGCCCTCCCTCCTGAAGTGGCAGGGACATTACAAATTGGTGATTTGTATGATTTACGCATTGGTGAAGCAGCGGTGCGCGGTCAGTTATTGACGATTGGATCGCAGCGTAATTTACGTACACGTACAGTTGATACTGTGTTTTCAGTTAATGCTAATGCCGTCACCTTAGTCGGTGATTTAATTGCGGTTGATTTGGCGATTGAATTGAATCAATTTGGTGTGTGGGTACCGATTTCAGCACTGGCTAATGGAGTTCGCGGGATGTGGAATGTCTATGTAGTGGGTAATGAAGGGGCGACTCAAGTTGCGACACGTGCTGTTGAGATTATTTATTCTGATGGTGAACGTGCCTTTATTACGGGGGCATTACAGGACGGAGATTTATTAGTGATCGGAGGAACGCATCGATTTGTCGCGCGCCAAAATGTCAATGCCCGCGTGAGTGATATTGCTCCTAATATTACTCAATAAGGAACCGTTGCGATGGCTGAAAAACAACACACCTACCCTTGGTATACTATGTTTGTGCGCAGTGGGCATCTACTTGCTTTAACAATCATTATCGTATTGGTGGCAGGGTTATCTGCGATTCAAACGTTGCCCCGTCTTGAAGACCCGCGTATTGATTTACGCAATGCATTGATCTTAACTGCTTTTCCCGGCGCCTCTGCTGAACGCGTTGAGGCGTTAGTGACTGATGTACTTGAGGACGAGCTTCGCGAATTGTTTGAAATAAAATTCATAGAATCGACTTCCAAAGCCGGTTTTTCAGCTTTGTTAATTGAGCTACAAGATTCGGTTGATAACTCAAACAATCAACAAATATTTTCTAAAATTCGTGACAGCATGAATGATGCTGCTGCCCGTTTCCCTCCAGGTGCAGGCACACCAATATTAGAAGACAAACGAGGCGCTACGTCGTTTACTGTATTGTTTGCCTTGAAAGCTAAGTACCCTGATACGACGTCATTAGCCATGGTGGGGCGTTTTGCTAGTGAGATATCGGATCAATTCCGTAATATTGGTGGAACGGAAATCGTTAATATTTTCGGACAACCGACAGAGCAAATCACAGTGAGTATCGATCCAGATAAACTCGCTAGCATAGGTATCACGGCTCAAGATGTTTCTGAAGCAATTTCCAATGCCGACCCTAAATTACCGGCGGGTGTCGTGTATGCTGACCAGATTAATATTCGAGTCCAAGTCGCGCAAGAGCTGGCAAGTTTAGATGTAATTAATAACATTCCAGTGTTTTCAGAAAATGGTAATTATTTACGAGTATCTGATGTCGCACAAGTCACGAGAGATTGGCAAACACCCATGTTGCATAAAGCCATATTGAATGGTGATGAAGTGGTATTTGTGGCTGCTCGAATGCAAAATAATGTGCGGGTCGATCATTGGACAGAACAAATTAAACAACAAGCGGAGCATTTTACCCAAACTTATGGTGGTTCAGTTGACGTTGATTTAATTTTTGAACAAAACAGTTACACCCAAGAGCGTTTGACAGAGTTAACGGGTAATTTAATTATGGGCTCTGCGGTAGTCATGCTGGTGGTCTTGTTTTTCATGGGGATAAAGTCTTCGTGGATAGTAGGATTGTCGCTTCCAATGAGTGCATTTTTTGCGGTATTTTCGTTAGCATTTTTTGATGAGCAAATTCATCAAATGTCTATATTTGGCATCATCATAGCCATTGGGCTGTTGATTGATAATGCCATTGTTATGACCGACGAGATAAGACAAAATTTACTGAAACATAATGCCACTAGAGTTGGGGCATTTACGAAGAGTATTCAGCATTTATTTGCGCCATTGTTTGCTTCAACGTTAACGACGATATTAGGCTTTATGCCAATATTTTTACTCAATGGTAATATAGGTGATTTCATTGGCTCCATTGCCGTGTCGGTGGTAATGGCACTAGTTGGGTCATTTTGGTTATCGATTACGGTTATCGCGGCTTTAGCTGCGCGCTTTTTACCTAAATCGCATGCAGTGGATGCGCCATGGTATGTCCAAGGTTTTCAGTTACCTCAAGTGTCTTCAGCGTTTGCAGAATTGTTGCGTAAGGCGTTACATAAACCTCTGCTTGTCCTACCTGCATGTATTGTGATTTGTTTGTTAGGGTTTGGTTTGGCGACGACGTTAGCGAACGTGTTTTTTCCTTCGGCAGATCGCGACCAGTTTGTCGTTGAAGCGTATTTACCCTCAGGCAGTTCGATTAATGCCACTTATCAGCTTGCTTTATCGATGGACAAAGTGATTAATGAGTACGAGGGTATCAAACAAGTCACGTGGTTGGTGGGTAGCTCCACACCCATGGTGTATTACAATCAGTTCATGAATAAAGATAATTCTCCTGAATATGCGAATGGCGTCATTACTGTCGACTCGATGGAGCGCGCTGCTAAAATGATTGATCGTCTGCAACTTGATTTACAATCGGAGTTTCCGCAAGCGAAAGTGATAGTTAAACCGTTTGGACAAGGACCCCCTATTCCTGCGCCGGTTGAGGTGGATGTGTATGGTCCGAATCTGGAGATTCTGGAACAAATTGGTCAAGATATTCGTTTAGTGATGGCTAATACTCCAGGCTTATCGCAATCGATTGCGTCAATTACAGTCTCTGAGCCTGAGCTTATAATTGATACCACACGAGACCGTGCGAGTAATTCAGGACTAAACTTGAATGAGCTATCAGGGCAACTACAACTTGCTTTAAATGGTCAGTTGGGTGGTTCTATTGTCGAACAAACAGAAGAGATCCCGATAAAAGTGCGGATCGGTAATGAGCAGCGCAGTGATTTGATTGGTTTGGCAGCATTGCCATTAGCCGCAAGAGGGCATAATGCGAGTAACCCTTGGTTGCCGGTTGCAGCGTTAGGCGACTTTAATTTACAACCTGCTATTTCGGGTATCACCCGCAAAGATGGAGAGCGTGTCAATCGTGTTCAAGGCTATTTAATGCAAGGTGTGCCTCCTGTGGACGCATCGAATCAAATTCGTGCAGCATTAGAAAACTATCCATTACCAGATGGATACCGGATCAAGATGGCCGGGGATGCCAATAAACAACAAGAAGCGATAGGGCAGTTAGCGACGTATGCGCCGGTCTTAGTGGTGATGATGATTACGGCATTGATCCTAACGTTTAAAAGTGTGCGCTTTGCAGCCGTGATTGGCTCAGTTATGATTTTATCAGTAGGCTTAGGCATGTTGAGTTTATGGTTGTCAGGTCACGCGATTGGTTTCAATCCTGTTTTAGGTTGCGCAGGATTAATAGGTGTTGCCATTAATGGGTCGATAGTGGTGATAGCGGCGATCAACGCCAACCCCAAAGCGTTAGCCGGCGATACAGAAGAGATTATTGCTGAAACAATGAGTTGTAGTCGGCATATTTTATCCACCACGTTTACCACTGTTGGTGGTTTGATACCGTTGTTACTGTTTACATCTGGCTCATTTTGGCCACCATTGGCGGTCGTACTAGCTGGTGGCGTCGGATTTTCAATCTTGCTATCATTGCTCTATACACCAGTCATTATAGCCACCTTATGCCGTATTAGAGCGCGTAAAAACGCTCGAATTGCGGCAAAATATGCAGCGAGAATGGCGCATGTGGAACAAAATTAAACAAATTTGGCATACTGACTGTGCGTATTGTATGCGTTGGCGCTATATCATTTTATATGGTGTCATATGTATGCTCTTATATCTATGGCTAATGACTTGAATAGTGAGAACAATACTGTGATTGAGACTGAACAGCATTCTGTTACAGAAGAACAAACGATTCGGATCCGAGCAGCTTCCAAAGGCAATGGATTAACTAGTTTGCTAGCGGGTGTCGTTGCAATAATACTTGGATTTGTGTTGCTAGGGATCGTGCCTGAGCAGTTTGTTCTAGTCGCGATTGCTTGTATTGCAATTGGCATTATTGCACTTGTTATTGGTTTCTTTAAACTAAAAGAACCGGAACATTCTTTAATTATTAATCCTGACGGCATCAAATACCATCATCGATATGGCACTTGGTTTATTACTTGGGAAAATATTCAACGGATTGATACACCACGAGTCACTCGGGGGTTAGAGCAAGTTGACTTGAGTATGGTGGGGTTTAGGATCAAATCGTATACGCCATTGTTTGGTCATATTTCGCAACGTCTGATGACCAATTTGCTGATGGAGCAACGGCCATTATTGATGCAAAATACCGATCCGAGCTGTAAAACGGGACAATGTCCTAGTAGCGATTTAATTGAAAATCATAAGCATAAACTTCCAGAAGGAGATATTTTGACTGGCGTGCAGGGAATGTTTGCTAATAGGATGCAAAAGCTCAGAGACCGCTTAGGATACGATATTTATGTCAATGAAGCTGAGTTAGATCGGACCGCTGACGAGTTTGTGGTATTGGTTCGCGCATGCCATGACGATGTCAAAACACGCCTCAATTATAGTTAGTCAATGCTCTGGTTTATGTACTCTGGAGCAGCTTTCACGATTAGATTTGCTTCCTCCGCCAGCGCATCTAAATTTAATTCCAGTCCATCTAAGCGGTCAGTTTTAAATTGTGTCTCAATCTCAAAACACAATCGCTGTAAACGCGGGACACCAGTATAGCAACATGCACCGTGGAGCTTGTGTACATTATCATGGACTGAATTGAATTTGGACATCTCTTGGTAGGCTTGAATATCAAGGATCATTGTGGGTAGCATGATGACAAATTCACTTAGCAATTCTCTGGCGGCATGTTCATTATAATTAGCCCGTTTAACCGCTAATTCCCAATCGAGCGATACTAGCGTAGCAATATCTAATGACACTACTTTAGGCGCTGAAAAAGCCTGGCTATCAGGTCTTTTACACCACAGCTCAATTACCTTGATTAAACATTCAAAGTCAATCGGTTTGGCTAAAAAATCGTCAAAGCCAGATGACAAAAAGCGTTGTTTATCTTCATTAAAAGCATGTGCCGTTAACGCGATGATAGGTGTACCCATGTTGAGTGCAATTTTGCGGATATGTTGAGTTGCTTGTACTCCATCTATATTCGGCATTTGGATATCCATCAATATCAAATCGTACTCTGTTTTTTTGCACTGCTCGATTGCGGCAGACCCACTATTGGCAGTGGTTAAATTGATTTTCGAATTCTTTAAAAACGTCGTCAATAATTTTAAATTAATAGGCATGTCATCTACCGCGAGGACTGATAAGAGCGGGAGATTGCGTAGTTTTCGTTGGATCGGGCTGATGTTTTCACGCTGTTGTAAATTGGATATACTGCGCAATTTGGTCAACGTAAAGGGGAGCGTCATTTGCTTGGATACTTTGCTGCTAAAGGGATCGTGTTGCCCTATAGGCTTCAATCCTGAATATAAAATAATGATTTTTTTGAAATTGATATGTTCTAGTTGTTCTAATAATGCGACTCGCTCAAAAGATTTAACTTGTGGCAATGTGAGGAAACAAAAATCAAATTTTGGTAACCTAGTATCGTTAGATAAAGAAGCTAAAAATTCACAGCTTTCAGCACTGGTAGTAACCATCCCTGCGTGTTTTAAGAGGCGAGCGGTATTGCGGCGAGACTCGGGTTTTGGGTCGACAATTAAGACTCGTTTATCGATCAATGAGTCTTGATTATCGTAAATTCCTTGGCTATCAAGCACTTTTTGTTGCACTTTTACCACAAATGAAGTGCCAATACGCTCTTCTGAAATGACACTGATCGAACCTTTCATCATTTTAATAATATCTCGGCTGATCGCTAATCCAAGCCCACTTCCCTGGTACTCTATATTAATTTCATCATCAACTTGTGAAAAAGCAGAAAACAATTTTTTTATATTGTTCTCAGAAATACCAGATCCTGTATCGTCAACTTTAATAATAAGTTCAACTATCTCATTGTGTAAGTTATTGCATTCGACACTCAATGATACGTGTCCGGATTGGGTAAATTTTAGGGCATTACTCAATAAATTAGTAATGACTTGCTTAAGGCGTAAAAAATCACCTTCTAATTTCCTTGGAAGATTATTTAAATAAAAATTAAATTCTAACTGTTTGAGTTGTGCCGATTTAGCATTGATTTCTACAATGTCTTCAAAAAATTCTAATGGGTGATATTCTCTGTTAGTAATTTTAAATTTTCCAGCTTCCATTTTAGAAATGTCCAACACATCATTGACCAAAGATGATAAATTTTTTGAAGCGATATTGATGAGATTAATTTGCTCGGTTCTTTCTTCCGGTTGAGAATTGTTTTTTAGTTCTTGGCTAAAACCTAGAATCGCGTTTAGGGGGGTACGTATTTCATGAGAAATATTAGCTAAAAATCGAGATTTAATATTACTGGCTTTTAATGCCTTTTTACGAGCGATATCTAGACTGTGGTTTTGGGTATTAATGACTTCAATTTTCGAATGTAAATCGTCGGTAATTGCATGTATTTCTTCAAGGAGTAATTTTTTACGCTTGTAGTTTAGAGCAAATGTAAACATGATTGCTTGTAATAAAAAAATAAATGCAATCGTGATCGAAGAAAAACTCGATATATCTGGGTTGAAATATTGCTCTATAGATAAGTACATAGTGTAGGAAAAAGGCAAAAGCATACCGACAAGACAAAAGATGATAGGCGATGAAGGTGTCTTGATTTGTTGTATGCTAATGATACTATAAGTTAACGATGACACAGCAACTAGTGCGAGAATTATAGTATTTTTGGTACTAATACTTACGCTAAAATTGAATAAACAGATACCGGTAAGCAACAATAATAACAAGATCGCCACGGTGGTAAAGTTGCTTTTATCAATGCGTCGAAATGTTTGCTCGGTGAACGTCATTAAAAATAAACCAGCTGAAAATGGAATCAGTAAGATAAGTTCAATGGGTAATTTGAGATGAAGGTCGGTGGAAGGCAGCGGAGCCATTTTACTGGTAAAGTTGACTAATGAAATATTCAGCCAAATTAATATACAGACAACATAAGATAAAAAGGCCAATGAAGACTTGTCGCGTTGTGTAAAAAATAGGCTTAAGTTATACAGCGATAAAATGCCTAAACTACCACAAATCAATCCAGAGAAAAAAACGGTTAAATCCTGAGTTGGTATTATAGAAATCGGCTCTAACGCTAATGCCGGCAAGGATAAACCGAGCATCACTAGCGCCAATAATCCTTTCCAAAATGTGGTGACGCGGATATCTGACATGAATATTTTGATTTTTTAATGCAATACACCTCATGAGCGTATCACTAGTTAACATTATGTATTATTATTCGAAACTAGACCAATAACAAGAATCTTTTGGATCCCTATGAGTAACGAAGTCACCATTAATCAAGATGGAATAGAGCAACTCCCCATGCGACGCTTCACGGAAGATGCTTATCTTAATTATTCGATGTACGTCATCATGGATCGCGCATTACCGCATATTGGCGATGGCTTAAAACCTGTTCAACGCCGTATTATTTATGCGATGTCTGATTTAGGCTTGAGCAATAATGCGAAGTATAAAAAATCGGCTCGTACTGTCGGTGATGTCTTGGGTAAATTTCACCCACATGGTGACTCAGCTTGTTATGAAGCAATGGTATTAATGGCACAACCGTTTACTTACCGTTATCCCTTAGTGGATGGACAAGGTAACTGGGGAGCGCCAGATGATCCTAAGTCATTTGCTGCAATGCGTTATACCGAAGCGCGTTTATCTCGTTTTTCCGAAGTATTATTAGCTGAGCTGGGTCAAGGTACGGCGGATTGGTCGCCTAATTTTGATGGTACCCTAAAAGAGCCGAAAGTCTTGCCAGCGCGCTTACCGCATATTTTGCTCAATGGCGTTACCGGTATTGCCGTAGGTATGGCTACCGATATTCCTCCACATAATGTGCGTGAATTAGCCAATGCCTGCTCATTGTTATTAGACAACTCGCGTACCGATTTAAGTGAGCTATTGGAGCATGTGCAAGGCCCTGATTATCCAACCGATGCCGAAATCATTACGCCTCGTGCTGATATTCAAAAAATTTATGAAACTGGACGTGGCTCGATTAAAATGCGTGCGGTATATCACGAAGAAAATGGTGACATCATTATTACTGCGTTGCCTCATCAAGCCTCTGGCGGCAAGATCTTGGAACAAATTGCAGCTCAAATGCAAGCCAAAAAATTACCGATGGTGACTGATTTACGCGATGAATCGGACCATGAAAATCCGACTCGCCTATTGGTTACACCCCGTTCTAATCGTGTGGATATTGACCAGTTGATGGCGCATTTATTCGCGACCACCGACTTAGAAAAAAACTATCGTGTAAATATTAATATGATCGGGTTGGACGGTCGTCCTAAGGTCAAAGATCTTAAATCAATTTTAAGTGAATGGTTAACGTTTAGACGCGATACCGTTACACGTCGTCTGCAATACCGTTTAGATAAAATATTGGCACGATTACATATTCTTGAAGGTCTGATGATCGCGTTTTTGAATATTGACGAAGTCATTGAAATTATTCGTCATCACGATGAACCTAAAAATGAATTAATGTCACGATTTGGATTATCAGATACGCAAGCCGAAGCCATCTTAGATTTGAAATTACGCCATCTTGCTAAACTCGAAGAAATGAAGATCCAGGGTGAACAAGATGAATTGAGCAAAGAACGAGATTATCTGCAAACCACATTAGGTTCTGATCGCAGAATGAAAACGCTGATCAAAAAAGAATTACAAGCTGATGCCGAAAAATACGGTGATGATCGTCGTTCTCCAATTGTTTCGCGTGGCGAATCCAAAGCATTAACAGAAAAAGAGTTGGTACCATCGGAAGCGGTTACTGTTGTTTTATCAGATAAAGGCTGGGCGCGTTGTGCCAAAGGGCATGATGTCGACGTCGTTAATTTAAGTTACAAAGGCGATGACACTTATCAAGCGAGTGCTACAGGACGGAGCAATCAACCGGCGGTCTTTATTGATAGCTCGGGTCGCAGTTTTAGTTGTGATGCCCATACTTTACCGTCTGCAAGAAGCCAAGGCGAACCGTTAACCGGTCGCTTTAATATGGTCTCAAGTGAGAAGTTTGAACATGTGATCATGGCGACGGAACAACAGAAATTCTTGATGGCGAGTGACGCTGGATATGGCTTTGTGGGTTTGTTTGCCGATATGTTAAGTAAAAATAAAGCGGGTAAAGCCTATTTATCATTACCTAATGCAGCCAAAGTATTAACGCCGGTTCGAGTGAATGATATTGCGACGGATTTGTGTTTATCGATTTCGAATGAAGGGCGGATGTTGTTGTTCCCATTACGTGATTTACCAAGTTTAGGTAAAGGTAAAGGCAACAAGATTATAAATATTCCGTCAGCTAAATCAAAAACACGTGAAGAGTTTGTTGTAGCGATTGCAGTCGTGCCTCTTGGCAGTGATGTCAAAGTCTTAGCTGGTAAACGCGGTATGACACTTAAAGCAGCGGATCTAGAGCATTATTACGGTGAACGCGGACGTCGAGGCAATAAATTACCACGAGGTTTACAACGTGTTGATGGGGTTGAAGTGTTAAACGGACACCAAGTTGACGCGTTAGATGATGGCATAGTTGACCATAGCCTCAATCCAGAGAGTGCATCTGATACGCAGTCGAATAATGTTACTGCGCCACAATCAGATGATTTGTTTGGTGAAGACTAGTTTGCTGATTTTGACCATAACGGTCTAATAATAGATAGGCGCTTAATCTTAAGCGCCTTTTTTGTTTTTTAATGTGGGAAGCTAAGGCTAGTTGCCACTAGTTAACATTAGTACTTTCGAATATCTTATCCGCAGAAGCCGCCACAAATCCTTGGTAAAGTTCACCACTCTCCATTGCATAACGTTGCGCAAATTCATAAAAACAGCTAGGAATTGCCACCGTGGTATCACTAAATGCTACCGGCATGCTATCCGCCATAGTTGAAGATTGCGCTAAACACACCTCTGGACTGCCTTTTATCTCACCGCCGGATGTATTTAATACAAACCCATTTTCTTTGAGCAGCGCATTTACGTCAGTCAATTCATGTATCGAACTTAAATGATTAATACTCACCGTAAAATGATTCGCTCTAAAGCCCCAAGCGGCTAACCACGCTGCATATTCAGACTCTGCTAGTAACTTACGGTAATCGGCTTCACTGACTTGCCAATGTGTACCTGAGTACAGGAAGTTATCAGACGCCACAACGGCCAAATCCATATTAGCTAGCATTTTTTGAATAATTGCTTGGGCGTCGGTAGATAATTCGTCTACGCGTAACTCACTAATAAACACTTTGGGTTGGTTCGGGTTCGGATGTTGAAAATGCCACGCGTTGAGTTTTTTACTATTAAAGTCGTATTCACCGCTCTGGACATACCCTAATTGGGTAAAATGGACAGCCAAGTCTGCAACAGCTAAACCGGATACGTTAAATGTACGCAACGCAATGTGGTCATTAATAATCTCATTATTATTATCATGTTGCTGCAATAACTTATGAATACGCGCAGCTGATGGTGTAATCGTGACATAATCAGCCCATAAACCTGCAAATAAATCACTAATACTGGTATGCATAACTTTATTCCTTGTAATGACTTGGCGTTAAAAGTGCAAGCCTGGATTTAATGTTCCAGGTAATGCGGTGGCTTCTAATTCAACAGAAGCAACCGGATAGGCGCAGTAATCCGCAGCATAAAATGCACTGGCACGGTGATTACCGCTTTCACCGATCCCACCAAATGGCGCAGCGCCACTGGCACCAGTGATAGGACGGTTCCAATTAACGATGCCTGCACGGATCTGTTGAAAAAACTGATCATATAACTGTGCATCATCAGCAATCAGACCTGCCGATAGACCAAATTTGGTGTTGTTCGCTTCAGCAATCGCGTCCATAAATGTGTTGTAACGAATGACTTTTAAGAGTGGACCAAAATGTTCTTCATCCGGTAATACATCAAGAATATTCGTCACATCAATGATCCCTGGGCTAACAAAGCCAGTGTCCCTATCTAAGTGCGTTAACTCGACTAACACTTGTGCGCCTAATTGAATCAGTGCAGCTTGAGCTTGAGCCATCATGGCTGCTGCTTTTGCTGAAATCATCGCGCCCATAAACGGTTGCTCTTCGGCATCATATTGACCGACTTCGATACGTTGGGTTACCTCAATCAAGCGAGCGAGTATCGCATCACCTTGTGCGGTATTGGGAATAAATAAACGACGTGCACAGGTACAGCGTTGTCCGGATGTTATAAATGCTGATTGTACAATATCATGCACTGCGGCATCGATATCATTCACTTGTGCGACGATTAACGGGTTGTTCCCGCCCATTTCTAGGGCTAGGATTTTACCAGGATGTCCTGCAAATTGTTCATGCAGTAATTTACCTGTGTTAGACGATCCTGTGAAAAACAAGCCATCAATATGATCATGCGCAGCAAGGGCTTTACCAGTTGTAATATCACCTTGCAGTAAATTTAATACACCTTTAGGTAAGTTTGCTGCGTCCCAAAGTTTAACCATAGTTTGAGCAACCATCGGCGTTAAATCTGAGGGTTTGAAAACAATCGTATTACCAGCAATTAGAGCCGGTACGATATGCCCATTGGGTAAATGACCTGGAAAATTATAAGGACCAAATACCGCGACAACACCGTGAGGTTTATGGCGGATAAACGCTTTACCTAATGGCATTGGATTTTCGGTCACACCGGTGCGAGTTTGATAGGATTTGATCGAGAGTGCGATTTTACCCACCATGGCAGCCGCTTCCGTTTTAGTTTCCCACATCGGCTTACCGGTTTCTTGGGCAATCGCGAGGGCTAATTCGTCCTGATGGTCTTTGAGTTGTTGTTCATAGGCGTGGATATATACCAAGCGCTCGGTCACGCTTAACGCTCCCCAATGAGTAAATGCAGAACGAGCAGCGGCAATAGCAGTGTCTACTTGGGCGGGTGAGGCAGCTTGACCGCTCCAAATGGTGGTATTTTTTGCAGGGTCAATAGAATGTAACTGAGCGCCTTCACCAGCGAGCCATTGACCATTAATATAATGGGTGTGCATAATAAAATCCTGTCGTGTTGTCGTGCCAGTTGGCTGGCTTATCTTAAAGGTGCAATTCTGATCATGTCGCTGTTGTGCACATGTAATGCTTTGGCAGTTTCACGCGAGATCAAGATATGATGGTCGGTGATTTCTACCGGCTGGAGCACAGCTCTAAAATCAGCAACCTGAGTATTAATAATAATGTGCAGTGGGGCTTGTGGATTAATAGTGGCGATTAACGCTGGTTTACGTATAGATTCACGTACTGTTTTTAACGTATCCACCTCTGCTTCAATCGTCGGACCTGCATCAAAAATATCTACATATCCACGGCATTTAAACCCTTCTTTTTCAAGCAATGCCAATGCCGGTTTAGTTTTGTCATGGACTTTGCCAATGGCGGCTTGAGCGGCTTGGGATAACAGATTCACATAAATCGGATATTTAGGCATTAACTCAGCAATAAAGACTTTGTTACCAATGCCAGTAAGATAATCTACAGTCGGGAAATCCATAGAGAAGAAGTGTTTTTCTAACCATTCCCAAAATGGAGAACGTCCGTTTTCATCACTGACACCTCGCATTTCTGCGATAACGCGATCAGTAAAGCGGTGCTGATGTTCCGCCATAAACAAAAAACGTACTTTCGATAAAAATCGACCCATGTTCGGCTGTCGTGCTGGTTCACGTAAAAACAACGTGCAGATTTCACTGATCCCTGAGTAATCATTACATACCGTTAATATTTCAACGGTGTTATGGATGTTAAGCTCCCGTGAAGCATGCACGACTTTGCCTAAATGGTAGTGATAAAAAGCATCTTCAATACCTACGCAAGCTTCAATTCCACAAGTTCCGACCACTGCTTCGGTCGTGCTGTCTTGCATGACAAACAAATAGCTTTCATTTTTCGGGTTGCTGACCTCTTTAGTAAAAGATGCTTCAGAACGTGTGATTTTTTTAGCTAATAAGTTGTCATTGACGGGTAATGATGTAAACCCCACACCTGATTCTTCGGCAATTTCATACAATGCCTTAAAATCAGATGTGCGTATCGGTCTGATAATATTCATATCAAATCAACAATTAAGCAGATTGTGCTAGCAGAGCATCTTGTTCGAGTACATGAGCAATACCAGCCTCAAAACGTGCTAAGCCTTCAATAATATCCTCATCAGGGATCACTAATGATGGGGCAAAGCGAATGACGTTCATGCCAGCAATAAGGCACATAGTCCCTTTCGCTGTGGCAGCAACCATAAAATCACGTGCACGACCTTGGTATTTTTCATTCATCGCACAACCTAGTAACATCCCTTTTCCTCGAATTTCAGAAAAGACATGGTACTTGGCATTAATGCGTTCTAGGTGTTCACGGAATAACGCTTCTTTGGCCTTTACACCGGCTAGAATTTCTGGAGTATTAATAATATCTAGTGCGCGTTCGGCAATGGCACAAGCCAATGGGTTACCCCCATAGGTTGAACCGTGAGTACCGACTTTTAGATGTTCACCAATCGCTTTAGTCGTGAGCATAGCGCCAATTGGAATGCCGCCGCCTAACGATTTAGCTGAGGTTAAAATATCAGGTACAACATCTAAACCCATATAAGCGAATAAATCACCGGTACGACCGATACCAGATTGGACTTCATCAAAAATCAATAACGCATTATGTTTGTCGCACAATGCACGCACGCCTTTAACAAATTTAGGATCAGGGCAAATGATCCCACCTTCACCTTGCAATGGCTCCATCATAACTGCACAGGTTTTATCTGACATGATCGCTTCAAGTGCTGCTAAATCATTATATGGCGTATGGTCAATACCGCCGGGCTTAGGACCAAAACCATCGGAATACGCCGCCTGTCCGCCCACGGTCACAGTGAAGAAAGTACGACCATGGAAACCTTGGTTGAAGGCAATGATTTGGTCTTTTTCTGGGCCGTAATGATCTAATGCCCAACGACGAGCAAGTTTTAATGCTGCTTCGTTTACTTCAGCGCCGGAGTTAGCAAAATAAACGAGTTCAGCAAACGTGGCTTCAGTTAGTTTTTTAGCTAAACGCAGAGCCGGTTCATTGGTATAGACATTCGATAAATGCCACAATTTTTCGCCTTGCTCTTTTAAGACTTTAACCAGTTCAGGGTGACAATGGCCTAATACGTTTACGGCAATCCCGCCTGCAAAATCAATGTATTCGTTATCATCTTGGTCCCATATGCGAGAGCCTTGACCGCGCACTGGGATCATTGCTGCTGGGTTGTAGTTTGGGACCATCACTTCATTAAATAACTCACGGGTGACTTGCATAGGAATACCTTTTAAATACATTATTAATGTTCTAAGAATAGGGGGTTTTACGGCACTTGTAAATGGTTTTAAGCTAGGTATATCAAGGCTTTGACAGGTCTTGCATAAAAAGCGCATAACTATGTAAGTAGATTGTGTCGAAGCCAGTAAGGTGACCCATTTGCAGCTTAGCTTCGACCTGAATTTACTGGTGCAGAGTTTTTCGACTAATTATGTTAAAAAAAATGAATAAGGGGTTAACTCAAATCAACAAATTTCAGTTGTTTTATCGCCATTTTGTTCAATGCACTGAGTTGTCTGCCTGAAAATTGCAATTGTAATAATTGGGTCTTAGCGGTGTCTGCTGAAATCAAATGTTGTTTTAGGAGCATCCGGGTTTGGACATAGCGTTCACAGGAGTTGATTAATTGTGGCGCAGATTGTTCGTAATCATTGTGCGCCAATTGATGAAACAACGTGTGAATGGGTAAATAGCTAAATGTCATTTCCTTAATAATGGCATCACTGACGTGACTTGCATGCTGTGCAACCAGCTCAGCTAATGCAGATGGATCTGGTGTCACGTCTCGTAAGCTTTCAAACTCGTCTTTCATTAGGGCTTTTTCTGCACTTTGCATTTGTTCTTTATGTAGAATATCGAACTGTTTGAAGAAAATCCGAGTAACGGTATTTTTGCCAACATAATGAAACATGGCGGCCATAAACATAAAGGCTGGATTGAGTTTGTAATCAGGCGCTAAAAATTTAGCACAATTTGCTGTCCCCACTGCCAGCTCCCATACACGGTGTTTAATTTCGGGGTAGGGGTCGGTGATTTGTGGCAATGTGCGTTTAAATATTAACGCCGGCAGCAACATTTGTAGGTTTTCAAAGCCAATGAAGTTAATGGCTGTTTTGAGTGTATCTACAGTAATCGGGTTATTATTTTTATCTGTTTTATGAAACGGTTTATTGTTTACGATTTTGATTATTTGGTCATAAAACCATGGAATTTCCATCGCTAAAGGTTCAAATAACGAGTTAGAGCAAGCGGGCTTGGCGAGCATATCCATACATTGTCCAGCGAACGTATCAATATTCGCGATATGAATAAGCTGACTCGGATTCTCTGTGACTTGTTGTGAGACTATTTGCTTAAGTACTTGGTGAAATTTTGCACTACGTGCTTGAACTACGTGCGCATGATTAGCATTATGTTTTTCACGTAAATTATGAGCTTGTTTGTCCACATCCAAAAAGAAATCTTTTTTTTTCACGATCGAACCATGGCCAAACTCAGGATGCTTTGCCTTAAAAAAAGGCGATACAGTACGGGCATGATCTAGCGAAGCGACAAATTGTTCAAACAATGCTTGTTGTGGGATGGACACTAAGCAACACCTTTTTGATTGACGTGAAAATGCGTATAGATGTAACCGATTATGCTGCTGTGCAACTTTCCATACAACGCAGAAAATTATCTAAAATATCGTGTCCATGTTCGGTTAATAACGATTCAGGATGAAATTGCACACCATAGATATGCTGTTGTTCATCTTCTATCGCCATAATCTCTATATCATCCTTGCTCAGAGTGGCACTGCTAGCATCACTTTGTACTGGAGTACACCATGCCGTCACGGTAAAGTTTGCACTTAATGTGGATGGCTCGATAATCAATGAATGATATCGGGTGGCAGTAAAAGGATCAGCTACACCCTTAAATAATCGGCCGGTGATGTGATTTACTTGAGCGGTTTTTCCATGTTTTATGGTGGTAGCATTGGTGATGGTGGCACCAAATACTTGTGCAATCGCTTGATGCCCTAAACATACGCCTAACAGGGGTATCTTACCTGCAAATTCAGCGATGGCAGCAAGAGTAATACCGGATTCGTTTGGGGTACATGGGCCTGGTGATAGCACTAAGTAATCGGGATTTAACGCGGTGATCTGCGCGACAGTTATCGCATCGTTTCGCACGACACGCACGTCTTGACCTAACTCGACGAAGTATCGAGCTAGGTTGTGCGTGAACGAATCATAGTTATCGATCATAAGTAGCATACAGGCATTACCTCATTGTTTTAATTGTAAATTTTATCACAGCGATGGTAACCATACCCGCATTCATACCCGCAATTTCAATCAGTGCTTATTTACACACATATCAATAAAAATTTAAAAACCGGAGTCCAACATTGAGCTACAACCGGTTCGCTCAGAATCAGAGTTCAAGGACAAAACTTGCTAGGGCCATACTACCAGAAATCGATGATAGCTTGTCGTACTACACCGATGATGGTGCAGTTGCCGTTGATCGGTATTGCAGGGTATTGCGGGTTCAAAGGTTTTAAGTACTTCTGTTCACCATCAATAACTAACTGCTTAAAGGTTGCTTCTTTCGAATCATCCAAACGCGCAACAACCAATGAACCTGAAGAGTAAGGTAACTCAGGATCAACAACGATCACTGCTCCCTCAGGTATGGATTTTTTTCCGCTTGGATTTTCCATACTGTCGCCTTTTACGCGAAGTGCGAAACAACCCTCATGTGCTTTCCCAGTGACTTCACGCCACTCCTCTGCATCTTCAAAGGCAAATCCCTCCGCTATTTCAGTCCAATCCCCAGCCTGAACCCAATTAATAAGAGGAATACTCCCTTTGATGTCAGGCCCTACTTCTACATTACCGACCCCCAAGCCAATCTCGCCATCACCTGTGGCGAGCCAATGAGCATTCACGCGAAGCGCCTCCGCGATCTGCATGGTGTAACGAGACCTAGCCGATTTACCAGAGCAAATCTGGCTGATCGACTGCTGTTTGATACCAATGCGACGAGCCAACTCAGACTGAGTCACCCCAGTAAGCTGCAAGGCATGGTTTAGTCGTTCGGATAAAGTTTTCATAAGCCCGTATTCTACAAATAAAACTGTAGCCTTTCAACAATTTTAACTGTTGACTTATCTACAGTTTAAACTGTAACATTCAATCTTGTAACAGTTATTATTGTAACAGGAGACGGTATGGAAGTGTTCAACACGACACAAAAACATCTCCGCCGTGCCATTGACTTGGTCGGCGGGCAATCAGCATTAGCACGAGCCATCAACTCAAAACAGCAAAACGTCTGGTTTTGGTTGAATAAATCAGGGCGTGTTCCCGCTGAATTCGTTTTACCCATCGAACAAGCTACGCAAGGACAGGTAACCCGATCTCAGTTAAGACCGGACATCTACCCCGAATGCCCAAGCGAGCTGAAAGCCAGTAACCAGTAGGATTAAGGGCAAGTAATGGTCAGCATTTTACGTAAACACAAAAGCGAGTACCTCCATGCGTGATTATGGCAAGGTCTATACCCGCTTTTGGCTAAAGCAAAATGTTTTGTCCTGGAGTGACTCAGCGAAGTTGCTAGGACTGTATTTGCTTACATGCCCACATTGTAATTTGCTTGGCTGCTTTCGACTGCCGATTGGTTACGTTGCTTCTGACTTGAACTGGGATGAGCAACAGGTTGCCAAGGCTCTAAATGAGTTAGAACAAGATCAGTTCCTGATTCGTTGCGAGGGATCTGGTTGGACTTTGATTCGAAGCTTTCTGAAGCACAACCCAATCGAAAACCCAAACCAAGGTAAGGCAGCCTTTCGGTTGCTTAAAGATGTACCTGCCGACTTCGTTGGTATGGCATCGCTTTTGAAATCTCTTGCCGCTTTTCAAGCTCGGCTTCCAGAAGAATTTTCATCATTGTTTATGCCTGATGGCAACCCGGTAAGGGACTCTCAACGGTCGGATGACTCTGAGAGAAGCAATAAACCAACAGTTAAAACTGTTGACCACATACAGTTTGAAGACTTCTGGGATGTACAAATACGCAAAGAAAAAAAAGCGAAAGCCAAAGAAGAATGGCTACGCATGGGCCTCAATGAAGACCATGAACTCGCCTTGGAAGTGCTAACACGCTGGAAAGAGCAACGAGACAACCGATTGCAGTATCAAGATCGGACTAAGACCCCTATGCCACATAACTGGCTTTTAAACCGGCAATGGGAAGACGAGTACGTTCGCATTGATGAAGTACAGCAATCATCGACGAGCCTAAAGGGCAGCAATCATCAATTGAATATTGAAGAAAGCAATCGTCGCATCGCTGAAAGCTGGGCCGGACCAGGTATTCGGGAGGTTCGTTCAAGTGCAGGAGGTTGATAAACGCGAGTTTGCTGAAGTTTGGGGAGCAGCTTGGGCCATGTATGGCAAAAGCGTATCACCGCAATTGCTATCCATCGCATTTGAAGCCCTTCGTGCTTATAGCATTGAAGAAGTGCGAATCGGTCTGACTCGGCATATTCAATCACCGGATACTGGGCAATTTTTTCCAAAGCCCGCTGACGTCATCAAGCATATCGATGGCAACTCGGGTTCAAGAGCCATGGTTGCTTGGAACAAAGTTGACAAGGCTGTTCGTCAGGTTGGTGCTTGGACATCCGTGATGTTTGACGATGCACTTATCCACCGCGTGATTTCAGACATGGGGGGATGGGTTGAACTCTGCAAAGTTGATGACAGGGGATACCCCTTTAAGCAAAAAGAGTTTTTAACACGCTACCAGGCTTACTTGCTGCGGGACGAAGTGGGTGAATACCCAAGGCTATTACAGGGTATTGCAGACCATCAGAACCAGCAAAAAGGATTTGATATGCAAGCGCCTGTTGCCGTGGGTGACTGGTCAAAAGCGGCACAAGTTTACACGAGAGGCATCGCCAATTTTAGCGCAGTGCCTTTGAAAAGAATAAGCCCGAAAGCCATTCAGGCGCTTCTCGGAAATCAATTAGAGGACAAAAATGAAAACGATTAAAGCAAAAACCATTGCCCTAGTGATAGCCATGTCCGCAAGCACTTCAGTCTATGCGTTTCCGGGCTATCAGTGGGAAAAAGCAGCACAAAGTGTTGGTATTGATCCTGTCATGCTCTACGCCGTTGCCTTGGCTGAGTCGGCCTCACATCGAGGTCTTAACATGACCAGTCCATGGCCATACGCAATTCGCAATGGTTCAAACGCAACCTACGCCAAATCTAAGACAGAAGCGGAGCAACTGTTAAACCAAGCACTGCAAGAGACTGAAAAATACCAGCTCGATATTGGCCTAATGCAAATCAATTTGCATTGGCATGGGCATCGGGTGAGCTCAGCGGCGGAACTGCTAGACCCCATCACCAACCTTACCGTCGGCTCCAGTATTTTGGCCGAAGCAATCAAGTCTTCACCAAACGATTTAGAGCTTGGCATAGGCCGCTATCACAGTTGGAACGAAGAGCGTGCACGCTGGTATGGGCAAAGAGTGCTTTCTATCTATCGCAATATTTTACATGAACTGGAGGTCCGTCAATGACAACCAATCAACAAGACTTCTATCAATTAAATTTGGCGTACCTACACGCAGCACGAGAATTAGCGAGAATTGATCCGCAAGAGGCGGTCTTGCGCTTTGGACTTACACGCGACGTGGTTGATGCACTGATTAATGCTGGTGTTGACGACCTGCAACGAGTGGCGACCTCATCATTCATGCTGTTTCAACCAAGGGGTAACCAAAGCCAACTGATTGAGATGGTGAAGAGCAAAGGCACAGGTATCCCAAGAATCGCTTATTTATTATCAACCCTAAACAACAAGGGGGATGCATGATTGATAACCTGTCCAAAAGTGAGCTGTTTACCCGAGCCTCGCTGCTTATTAAGTACGGATTTCGAACGACCATTATCGCGCTCGATACAGGTTTGCCAATCCACATTATCAGAAGGCTCCACAAAGAAGTGACTGGCAAGTCACCTTGTCCTGGTCAATTGCCAGAATCTGATGCCATCGTTAAAAGTAGAAGAGCCTTGGTTGAAGGCTCCCTGCTGATGGCGCTTTATGTCAATATTGGTGGTGACAATGTCTACAAGCAATTAAATATTGATGCTTTGATGAAGGCTTACGATGCGTACTTGGTTGCAAGAGAAGAAGCAGATCTTCCAGCTGAGATCCCCTGGAAAAAACTGACCATCAATGAAGGTTGGGTTCTAGCTCGTGATTTAAGATCACAGCTTGCATCCTTACACCGGTGTCGATGCGGTAGTCTGTATTTGACGGTATCTCAACAGCGCATTCAGCTTAAATGTCCTGTGTGCGAAATTATGGCCGAGCAAACCACTAGAGCACTTTTTGAGAACTAACATGCTGATACATGATTTGATTGTGCACCGACCGTGCACTTTGAGAGTACTAAGATGACAAACTTACTTAAATCTTTACCAGCACGCTGCTGGGTTATATCACTGGGGCTTTTTCTGGCGACTTTGGCTGCGGCTCATTTTTTTCCATCAGAAATATTAACGGCATCTGCCAAGTTAGCGGCTCTGCCATTTCTGTTCTGCACCGTCGTTTTTTTCAGCTACTTGGGATTCAAAGCGACCTGCAACCCCATCGGCCTTATAGCCATCACCACTATGTTTTTAGCAATCGCATATTGGCAAGCGAGTTGGACAATTTTATGTGTCGGTTTAGCCTTCTTAGGCTTAAGCGGACTAATCCATTTATTTCAAAGACAACTGAAAGATACCGGTCGAGAACTAAGCCTGAGCGAAAAAAAATATTGGTACTGGGTAAACGAATTTGCAGATGGTCGCTCATCTATCCTCCCTAAAAAAACAAGGTCATAGTAAATTGACTGCTTTTTTACTTATACTCAAAAAATTGATTGGCACTTTCGTACTACGAATGAAAAATGCCATTTCCATCAATGAATACGGATCAACTCAAGTTCGTTACCCAGCACAACAGGACAGTTCTTTGACATCCTTGTTAAAGGTTTGGGCGCAGAGCTTCAAACCCTCCACCATAGTCAGGTAAGGGAAAAGCTGGTCGGCTAATTCCGTCACCGTCATACGGTTGCGGATCGCCAGCGCCGCACTCTGGATCAGTTCTCCACCTTCATGCGCCAGAATCTGCGCCCCGATCAGGCGGCCAGTGGCTTTTTCCGTCACCAATTTGATAAAACCATCGGTCTCGAAATTCGCCAGTGCGCGCGGCACGTTCTCCATCTCCAATACACGACTGTCGGTTTCAATGTCTTGTGCGTTGGCTTGCTCTTCCGTGAGCCCAACAGTTGCCACCTGGGGATCGGTAAAAATCACTGCTGGCATGGTGGATAGATCCAGTTTGGCGTATCCGCCCGTCATGTTGATGCCGGAACGGCTACCGGCGGCCGCGGCGACATAGACGAATTGTGGC
>OJHK01000152.1_pt1 | contig 57318 bp, 45 predicted proteins | sample 1595161 | NCBI WGS metagenome assembly OJHK01 (sample SAMN05416842, study PRJEB24817) | seawater metagenome | isolation source: Sea water | place: Canada:Atlantic | collected 2013-07 | reverse complement strand
TCTACACCTCTCTATTCGTCGGCAGCGTCAGATGTGTATAAGAGACAGGATTATTTATCCTTTATAAATAGGTAAAATCTATCATTTTATAAAAAATAATAGATTTAGACTTATTTTTACATACAGATAACTCGCCATGATCAATCATAATAAAACATCAATAAAATTATAGTTTAAGATAAAAGTAACAAAAACAGTCACCGAAAAATTTGAATAAGCTTGTAACTTCAAGGATTATCTGCAAATAATTTATTTCGGAACATTATACAATCCTATAATATTCATTTTTTATAAAAGATAGCCTCAGAGCCTTGTGAGGAGTTTTGTAATTTCTCCCAAAAGTTGTTTTTGAGGACAAAAATCTATAAAATATAATAAAAGTATTATCTTGCTTTGGTGTTTTATTATAAAACGCTGAAGATTTGTTCATTGATATACTGAAAAAAACATAAAGTTTGCGTGTTTTTAATCATACGACTTTTATCAACCCTACTGTCTTATATAACTTCCTTTAGAGGTTTGTAATACCATAAATTAAAATTTGTAAATCAAAACAGTGTTGACATGCTAGTAATAATTAAGTTTGTTTTTAGCAACAAAAAAAGTCAAAGTCAAAACACTACAGTTACATCAATATTTTAAAAAAGTATGAAAAAATCAACCCCAATTGTTAAGCCTCATGATCACGAGAATCTTGCTAAAATCCTACCTCACAAAAAAATTATTGACGAATTAGACTTTTATCTTAATATTATTTAAAGGGATCCCCAAATATCCAGCAAAACTAAACCACACTAACTAAAAAAACTAAATTTAAAAAAATTATGAAATCAAACTTTCTTTTTAAAACAGCAATGTTGTTAACTGCGATGCTGTTTTTAAATTCATCTTTTGCGCAGAATACCTTGAGTGGAACTGTTGTAGATGAATCAAATCAACCGCTTCCTGGAGTAAATATTATTATCCAAGGGACTGCAATTGGAACAACAACTGATTTTGATGGGAATTTTTCGCTTACTACTAGCGAACAAATCCCGCTTAAAGTCGAAGCAAGTTATATTGGGTTTGCCACCCAAATTATTGATGTAAATTCTGCAGATGCTTCAATCAATGTTTCTCTTGCATATGGAGCTGGGGCATTAGACGAAATTGTTGTTTCCGCTTCAAGGTTTGCTCAAAAAGTATTTGAATCACCAATTACGATCGAAAAATATAGCGCTCAACAGATAAAAGCTACAGCTGCGGCTGACTTTTTTAATGGTTTAGAAAATGTTAAAGGTATACAATTACAACAAGGAGGTTTATTGTTAAATCAAGTCGTTACTCGTGGTTTTGCCACAGTTTATAACGAAGGGTTTGTAACTCTTGTTGACAACATGAACAACATGTCACCGTTATTTGGATTTGCCATGGGAAACCTTATTGGTCTTAACGAATTAGATGTTCAAAGTGTTGAGGTAATTCCTGGTCCAGCTTCTGCTCTTTATGGTGCAGATGCTTACAAAGGAATCATGTTTTTAAACAGTAAAAACCCTTTTGAACATGAAGGAATTAGCGCATATTATAGAACAGGTGTTACCGAGCAAAAAGTTGCCGGTCAAAATATGTTTAACGATATTGGTGTAAGGCTAGCAACAAAACTTGGCGAAAAGTGGGCTGTAAAAGCCTCAGTAAGTCACAAAAAAGGAACAGAATGGATGCCTGGGGATTATTCTCACCAACCCACAGTAGGGGATGAGCTTGACCCTGCTTACCCTAAAGATTCTCCTGATTATGATGCATTAAACGTTTATGGTGAACGTTTATTTACAAGTGCGAATACATGGGATTTAGTTAAACAACTAATGCAAGCAACTGATCCACGAGGACCAGCCGTCGCGGGAGCAACTGCTGATGCTTTAAGTGGAGCTGCCCCTGAATACTTTGATCAGGTCAGAAGTTCAGGATATAAGGACAGTGATGTCATCTCAAACAATGCCCAGAATACTAAAGGCACTTTCGCCATTCATTTTAGACCAGACGAAAAAACGGAGATTAGTTTAACATCACTCATAGGAAGAGGAGATTCTCCACTTCAAGGATTTGGAAGGTATTCCATGAAAGGGATTCAAATCCAACAACACAAACTTCAAATTGATAGAGGAAGACTAAACTTTAGAACCTATTATACAAGAGAAGAAGACGGAGACAGTTATCAACTCTCTGCCGCTGCGACACTTATAGCAAATGCCCCTACCGCTAACAATGTAGATTTTGCGGCTTTGGGTGTTCCAGGAATTGCACCTGTTAGTGGTCTTGAAGGATGGTTTACTCAATATCAATTGGGTTATATGGGAGCACTTGCTGCAGCAAAAGGATTACCAGCTGGTATTGCTGGCATAGGAGGTTTAATTCCACAGTTTGCGGGTGATATTTTGACTGGAGGAACTTCTATTAACGGATTATTTACGGCTCAAGGAGGAACTGGATTTGCACATGCTTTTGGGAGAACTAATGCCCAGGCTGGGTCGTTAATGCCAGGTTCTGCAGGTTTTCAAGCTGCTTTTGATTCGGTTACTTCTGGAAATCTTCCAGTGACTAATGGTGGAGCGGGTATTTTTGATGATACCAAAACCTACAATTACGAATTAAACTATGATCTTTCAGATCTTACGGGTGATATCGATATATTGGTAGGTGGATCAATGAGAAAAACGGAACTTAATTCCAAAGGGACTATTTATTCTGATCAAAATGGGCCAATTGAATATACAGAGTTTGGTGCTTATGCCCAAGGGGTTAAGAAGGTTTTTAATGACAGAATTGATATTACTGCTTCGATCCGAGTTGATAAACACGAATTCTTTGATGCAAATTTCACACCTAGAATAGGAGCGTTAATTCCCATAGACAAAAATCAGAATTTAAGAATGTCCTATCAAACGGGATTTAGAAATCCAACCAACCAAGATCAATACATTGGTTTATTTGCTGGAGATCTTACTTTACTTGGATCTTCCCCTGATAATATCAGCAGATACAATGGTACAGTATTGTTAAATAATGGTAATCCAAATATATTTACAGGAGATTATGTCTTTAACAATGCATTCACTGAAGGAGGTGCTGCTGCGAATCTGCAACATGTAAAGGCCGAAAAAATTTCATCATATGATTTAGGATACAGGTTTAAAGCAAAAGGTTTAACTATTGATATATCTGGATACATTACTAATTTTACTGATAAAATCGGGTCTTCTAATGTTTATGTACCTGCTTTAGCAGACCTTATGGGTAATACAGCAACAATGGCAAATTACAGACAATTGGGTTCCTATGCGATTTATTCAGTCGATTCTAACTCAAAGGAAAAATTAAGAACTTATGGATTAAGTGGTGAAGTAATAAAGGTATTGTCGTCAAATTTTGTATTTAACGTTATTTATGATTACAATAAGTTAGATTATACTCCAAGAACTTCTGAAGATTTTGAGGCTGGTTATAATACACCAGAGCATAATATCAAGGCAGGACTTCTTGGAAATTTTGACAAGTTATCATTTAATATTGCCAGTCGTTACACTTCAGAATATTATTATGAAGCATCATTTGTTGATGGCATGATTCCCTCTAGAAACGTTATTGATGCACAAGTATCATATGATTTACCTTCTATAAATGCTGTTATTAAGGTTGGTGGAAACAACATCGGAGGCGATGAATATTTTAGTGTATTAGGTGGTGGTCAAATTGGATCTGTTTACTACACTGCGATAAACTTTAATTTTTAGCAAATAGTTAATTTAAATTCCAAAAAAAAGGCATTTGTTTTGAATGCCTTTTTTTTTGGAACAAATTCAACGCAAAGACATTAAATCCAGTTAGAAGTTTTAAGACCATATGAATCTTGTTGTAATCATTTAAACAATTCCATATTTTTATTCCAGTCACGATACCAAATTTATTGAATTGGTGATGATGTGTTTTCGGATGTTGTGTAATGATTTTCTAATTATACATTGCATCAGTCAGACCTTCCAAATGGATATTAAGATTGGTTATAAAAAAAGTTGTTAATTGATCTATTAAGACTTGAACTACAAGGGATAATTAACTAAAAAAACGGAGAATATTTTAAATAAAGGTACTTAAACATGGTTTAATAATTAAGTTACTTTTAAGTATATAAAAAACAAAAAACAAGCTTGGTTACAAAAATTCAGAAATAGGGCAATTTTTTCCATTGAACCCCATATATTTGCAACTTGAAATAAACAATAAAGTTAAACGCTAACGCAGATTAAAATGGCACAAAGTACAGGTAAAGTTTCTCAGATTATTGGCCCCGTTGTAGATGTTGAATTCGCAGGAGAGGACAACGCTCTTCCAATGATCTATGATTCATTGGTAATTAAAAAAGAGGATGGCTCTTCTTTGATATTAGAAGTACAGTCTCACATTGGTGAGAATACGGTAAGAACTGTATCGATGGATTCCACAGATGGATTGAGTCGGGGAACTGAGGTTATAGGTACAGGAAAACCAATTCAAATGCCAATCGGAGAAGAGGTTTATGGCCGTTTGTTTAACGTAATTGGAGATCCAATCGACGGTTTGGGAAGTCTACCCAAAGAGGGAAAAGACGGAATGTCGATTCACAGAGAAGCACCTGCATTTGACGAACTGTCAACTTCTACCGAAGTTTTGTTCACAGGAATTAAGGTAATCGACTTGATTGAGCCTTATGCCAAAGGAGGGAAAATTGGACTATTTGGAGGAGCTGGTGTTGGAAAAACAGTTTTGATACAAGAATTAATTAATAACATCGCCAAGGGTCACGGAGGACTTTCAGTTTTTGCTGGAGTTGGAGAAAGAACAAGAGAAGGAAATGACTTGTTGCGCGAGATGTTAGAGTCAGGAATTATAAAATACGGAGACGATTTTCTTCATTCAATGGAAGAAGGCGGATGGAACCTGAGCAAGGTGGACAAAACTGCAATGCTCGACTCAAAAGCAACTTTCGTTTTTGGTCAGATGAATGAGCCTCCTGGAGCACGTGCTCGGGTTGCGCTTTCTGGATTGACCATTGCAGAATATTTTAGAGATGGAGCAGGAGATGGACAGGGGAAAGACGTACTTTTCTTTGTAGATAACATTTTCCGATTCACACAAGCAGGTTCTGAGGTGTCAGCACTTCTAGGACGTATGCCATCAGCGGTGGGTTACCAACCGACATTGGCAACTGAGATGGGAGCGATGCAAGAAAGAATTACTTCAACAAAAAGAGGATCAATTACTTCCGTTCAGGCAGTATATGTTCCTGCTGATGATTTAACAGATCCTGCACCGGCAACAACTTTTGCCCACTTGGATGCTACTACAGTACTTTCTCGTAAAATTGCTGAATTAGGAATTTACCCAGCGGTAGACCCTTTGGATTCTACTTCTAGAATTCTTTCTGCAGATATCTTAGGAGACGAACACTACGATTGTGCACAACGGGTTAAAGAGTTGTTACAACGATATAAAGAACTACAAGACATCATTGCCATTTTGGGAATGGAAGAGCTTTCTGAAGAAGACAAGCAAGCCGTATATAGAGCAAGACGTGTACAACGTTTCTTGTCTCAGCCTTTCCACGTAGCAGAACAGTTTACTGGAATCCCAGGAGTATTGGTGGATATTAAAGAAACCATTAAAGGTTTTAATATGATTATGGATGGCGAATTAGATCACCTTCCTGAAGCAGCCTTTAACTTGAAAGGAACTATAGAAGAAGCCATAGAGGCAGGTCAGAAATTGTTAGAAGAAGTATAGCATGTATTTAGAAATCGTTTCCCCAGAAGCCACACTTTTTAGCGGTGAAGTTGATTCCGTTATCGTTCCGGGAACTTCCGGAGATTTCCAGATGTTAAACAATCACGCTCCTGTCGTCTCGACTCTCAAAGGAGGGACAGTAAGAATCACTGGAGCGATAACTATTGAAGACACGATGAAGGACAGGTTTACTCAGGATGGTGCCAATGTTAATTTATTTACAATTAGTTCAGGTACTGTTGAGATGAGGAATAATAAATTGATTCTTCTCGCCGACTAATTTTCTTTTAGTACTTTAACTCCTATTATAGTTATGAAAAGAAACCTTCAATTGATGTTGTGCCTGCTGACATGTTTTGCCATTTCTTTTGCGCAAGACGACTCACAAGATTTATTACCCGAAGAAAAACTCACCGAAGTTGTAATTTCTTCCTCAAGATTAGAAATCCCACTCTCTCAAAACTCACACTCCATACAGATCATTAGCGCTGATCAAATTAAACAAAGTGGTGTTACCAATGTCGTTGACTTACTTCAGCAAGTTGCGGGGATAGACATCCGCCGCAGGGGAGCAGGAGCAGCTCAGGCTGATTTATACATTCGTGGTGGAACCTTCGATCAAACACTTCTTTTGATTGATGGAATTAAAATGGAAGATGCGCAAACAGGACATCATACGCTAAACTTTATTCCCCCTCCAGAAGTCATTCAACGTATCGAGATCGTAAAAGGCCCTGCCGCACGAACTTTTGGGCAAAATGCTTTTACAGGAGCCATCAATATTATTACCAAAAAGGATATTGCTAAAAGTATTTCTCTAGGCCTTCAGCAGGGTTCTTATGATCAAACCAACGGTAACATTATGTTGGGAAGCTCAAATGAAAAAACCAGTGTGATCGGTTTTGCATCCAAAAACACTTCCGATGGATATCGTTATAATACAGATTATGATCAAAACCATATTTTTATTAAATCGACTTTTTTTAAGCACAAACTCCCCCTTGATTTAATCACTTCTTTTTCTTCCAGAAAATTTGGTGGTAATGGCTTTTATGCAAATCCGGATGCCATCGATCAGTATGAAGAAACGCAAGCCAGTTTGGTTGCTTTGTCCACTCGAGTCAATAAAGGGGAATGGATTTTTAAACCCAAAATCTATTGGAGAAGGGGACAAGACATGTATGAATTTGTAAGAGGTAAACCAGAAATCTACCGCAACCTTCACATCACCAATAAAGTTGGAGTGGCATTTGATGCCAGTGTAATTTCTGATCTGGGCAATGTAGGGATGGGATTTGATATTTCTCGCGTAGCAATAAGCAGTAATAACCTTGGAGAACGCGAAAGAACCTTAATGAATTTATTTATAGAACACCGCTTTTATTTGTTGGATAAATTAATTGACATTACCCAAGGACTCGCAGCCAATTATTATTCCGATTTTAAATGGAATGCTTTTCCTGGGATTGATTTGGGATTAAATTTGAGTCCCAATTTTAAACTATATTCTAACTTAGGTTTTACTTATCGCGTACCGACTTTTACAGACCTTTATTACACTGACAGAACGACAACTGGAAACGCAGATTTACTTCCAGAAGAAGCTTTTTCTAAAGAAGTTGGAATGCGTTTGACCCAGCCTTCCTATTCCCTCTCTGTCGCTTATTTCGATCGATCGTCTTCAAATCTAATTGATTATGTCAAAAAAACTGACACAGCACTTTGGAAAGCAGAGAACATTCAAAGGCTAGACACTCAAGGAATTGATTTTGAGTTTTCTACGAATTTTGAATTTAAAGCCATAAAGCATCGCCTCAAAATTGGGTATTCTTATCTTGAAAATAGCTTGAGGGACATCACTTTTGATTTTTCTAAATACGTCATCAACAACGCTTTAAAACACCATTGGGTGACTTCCTATAGCACCACTATTTTTGAGAAGATTACGACAGCTTTGGTTTATAAATATGCAGAAAGAACAGGAGGTAATTCTTATAGGGTTTTGGATTTTAACGCCCAGTGGAACCTCAAACCTTTTGACCTTAGTGTTTCTTTTAATAATATTTTAAATGAAGTATATTCCGAAACAAACTTGATCCCAATGCCCAAAGGGAATGGATTATTTGGGGTTCGGTATACCTTCTAAAAATTCATTTTGATTTTTCAAGTTTCGCAAGGGTTTCGGAAATCATATCTGATTCCCAACCTCGGTATTGAAGTGCTTCCCAAACTTTTTTCTTGCGAATGATTGCGGACTTGCTCGAATTAGCATTCCAATATTTTTGCACCAAATAGTTGCAGGTGGTTTGATAGTCTTCATCAGAAATCTCCTTCATGGCCTCCTTGATGTTCCAAGGGGATATATTTTTCATTTTAAGCGCATTGTTGATTCGGATTTTGCCCCACCGCTTAATCCTAAACTTCCCTCTAGCATAGCTTTGAGAAAATCGAGTTTCGTTAAGATAATTATCCTCAATCAGACCACTGATCATGATCTCAATTTCGTTAGTATAAACCCCCATGTCTCTAAGTTTCTGCTTTACTTCTTTGTGGCAACGGTCTTGATAAGCGCAATATTTTTCAATTTTACGCTTGACCTCTTCGGGGGTAAGGGATTTTGATTCTGACATAGCTTACTTGAAGTAAAGATAATAGAAGTTTATTTTTTAACAGGATTTGATTTTCACAATAATTCCTATTCTTACTCATTGAGTATTTTTATTGTATTTTAATAAATTAAAACAATACAATTTAAAAGATGAAAAAAATTGTTTCTTTTACTTTAGGTAAGATTTCTTTAGCACTTCTTATCATCAGTTGTCAATCTCCAATTAAAAACAAAACACCTCCCGATGTGTTGTGGTACGACCAACCTGCCGCTGACTGGAATGAGGCTTTGCCACTTGGTAACGGAAAACTTGGTGTGATGGTTTTTGGAAACACATCGAACGAAAGAATCCAGTTAAACGATGACTCCCTGTGGCCATTAGATCGAGAAGATTGGAATGAGCCCGAGGGAAACAAACAAGACATAGAAGAAATAAGAACCTTATTGTTTAACGGACAAAACGAAGCAGCAGACAATCTTTTTTTAGAAAAATTTTCTCGCAAGAAAGTGGTTCGTTCTCATCAAACCCTTGGAGATTTATTTTTGAATTTCGATCATCAAAACATAACGGACTACCGCCGAGAACTCAATATAAGCGATGCGATTTCTACAATTTCCTACAAGTCAAATGGTAATAAAATAACGGAGAAGGTTTTTGTGTCAAATCCTCACAAGGTCATTGTAGTTGAACTCACTTCTGAGGCAGAAGAAGGCCTCAATGGGTCCATTTTCCTCAGCAGACCTATGGACAATGGCTTCCCAACAGTAAAGACTTTTACGACTTCTCAAAATCTTTTACTTATGAAGGGGGAGGTCACGCAAAGGGAAGGACATTTTGAGAAAACACCTTTTCCACTTTTAGAAGGGGTTGAATTTGAAACTTGTTTAAAAATCAATAACGAATCAGGTGAAGTGATTCGAGGAAAAGATTTTTTAGAATTAAAAAATGTTAAAAAAGCGACGCTTTATCTCGTTTCTAATTCCTCCTATTATTTTGATGAATATTCAAAACAAAATCAATTGGACTTAGAATCAATTGGGACAAAAGATTTTGATGACCTTAAAAAAGAACACCTTAAGGACTATCAGAATTTATACAATCGACTTGATTTTCAATTGACTGATAATGCAATTGATGAACTCCCAACAGATCACCGAATTGAGAGAATAAAAAATGGTGCCGTCGATTTGGGCTTGGAGGCATTGCTTTTTAAATACGGCAGGTATTTACTGATTGCTTCTTCAAGAGTAGGAACCAACCCAGCAAACCTTCAAGGCCTTTGGAACGAACACATCAATGCACCTTGGAATGCAGATTATCATCTTAACATCAACCTTCAAATGAATTATTGGTTGGCCGATGTGACCAATCTGGGAGAACTCAACCAACCCTTGTTTGATTATATTGACAAGCTTGTTGAAAACGGAAAAGTTACTGCTAAGGAAAATTTTGGCTGTGGCGGGTCGTTTTTACCTCACGCTACGGATCTTTGGGCGCATGCTTGGCTCAGAGGCCCAAGGCCACAGTACGGCCTTTCTATGGGCGCTGGTGGATGGATGATGCAGCATTATTGGGAGCATTATAAATTCACCAATGATATTAACTTTTTAAAGAATCGGACTTTTCCTGTATTGCATGAAGTTGCAAAGTTCTACAGCGATTGGATCATCGAAGACCCAAGAGATGGAACTCTAATTTCTGCCCCATCTACTTCACCAGAAAACTTGTTTATAAATGATAAGGGGACTCCCGTGGCGAGTTGTCTAGGGAGCGCTATGGATCAACAAGTGATTTCAGAAGTTTTTGACAATTATATTGAAACCTGCGAGATTTTACAACTTGAAAGTTCGTTTTTAGAAAAGATAAAAAAACAAAGGAAGCAGTTACGCCCGGGGTTTGTTTTAGGAAAAACGGGTAGAATCCTTGAGTGGGATCGAGAATATGTTGAAACAGAGCCGGGGCACAGGCACATGTCGCATTTGTACGGATTCCATCCTGGGAATAATGTTTCGATTGATAAAAATTCAAAAATATTCAATGCAGTCAAAGAAACATTGGATTATCGATTGGCAAACGGAGGCGCAGGAACTGGTTGGAGTAGGGCATGGCTAATCAATTGTAGCGCCAGACTATTAAACGGACAAATGGCACATGATCATATTCAATTGTTATTTAAAAAATCGATAAGCAATAACCTTTTTGACATGCATCCACCGTTTCAGATCGATGGAAATTTCGGATATACTGCAGGCATTACGGAGATGTTACTCCAGTCCCATGAAGAAAATACCTTAAGGGTTTTACCAGCATTACCCCCACTATGGGAAACAGGTCATATCAAAGGGTTAAAAGCAAGAGGAGGCCTAACCGTTGATTTGTATTGGAGCAATAATGGATTAGAAAAAGTATTGATCCAATCGAAGTTTAAAAGCAATTTTACCCTAATTGATCGGGACAAAAGAATTGTTGTTGAAATTGAGGAAGGAGATACATTTGTTTATGAGCCTGCTACTCTAACCAACTGAGCTATAGGATCAATGTCAATGCTTGTAATGCTTAAGAGAGGATTTTGACTTATTTTTAATGACCATCATGACTAAAACCCACTATTTTGCAACGCAATGAACGTGTCGCAAATTTAAATAGTTTTGGTGTAACGTGTAACAGGTTTACAAGCTTTTGCAAGCACCCAGCAAACCCTGGAATAATACCTCTCCAATTAAAATGAAATCCCTCAAACCAAAGAGGACTGTTCAGTATAAAACTCTTTAGGCGAAGTCATCATATTCTATTATAATTGCTGTGAATTCAAAACAGGAACTAATAAAATAACAATTAAATATTCATAGTTTGGGGGGGGTTACCCAAATTTCTATGCAACCGTTTGCACATTTTATTGTATAACGTCAGCAAAAAGTGAACTAGTTATCACTTTAATATAAGAGAGAGGTTTTATTATTTTTACAAACCTTTAAATCTTAAATGATGAAAAACAAGAAAAGTGCCAGTGCTTTAATTAGCGACTTAAAACGTAAGACAAGAAAAGCTTACAATTCAGAAGACAAAATCAGGATTATTATTGAAGGAATGCGTGGTGAAACTACCATTGCAGAATTGTGTCGAAAAGAAAGCATCCATCAAGCTAATTACTACAAATGGTCCAAAGATTTCATGGAAGCAGGAAAGCGCAGGCTAAATGGAGATACGATGCGAGAAGCTAACACATCGGAGGTTCACAAACTCAAAGGTGAGAATGGTACTTTAAAAGAGTTGGTTGCAGAGCTTTCTTTAGAAGTTCGGTTTCTGAAAAAAAACTTACGTGGAGACGAGTAAAAAGAGAGAAGTATATGCACTATAGTCAATCAGAAAAGTACGAAATGATACAACTTGTTGAGCAGTCTGATCTTGGAATAAACCGAACACTCAAAGAGCTTAAAATCAATAAGACAACCTTTTATAATTGGTATAATTTATATACCCAAAAAGGCTTTGAAGGTCTAGCTCGTAAGAAATCAGAGAGAGTTGGGACTTGGAATAAGATAAATATCGTCGATAGAGACAAAGTAGTTGAAATTGCGTTAGAAAAGCCTGAGTTATCTTCTAGGTAGGTTGCTTGGCATATTACGGATAATTACAACTATTATATCAGCGAGTCAAGTGTCTATCGGATTTTAAAGGAAAATGGATTCATATCATCGCCTTCATTTAGAATAATGAGTGCTTCGGATAGTTTTCACGATAAAACAACTGCCGTGAATCAAATGTGGCAAACTGATTTTACTTATTTCAAAATATTTGGTTGGGGTTGGTATTATTTATCAACTATTTTGGATGATTACAGTCGTTACATTGTTACATGGAAGCTTTGTTCAACAATGAGAGCAGAAGATGTCACCAATACAATCGATGCAGCTATTGCATTTTCTGGAGTTAATGAAAAATCAATGCCTAGGTTGTTGTCAGACAATGGGTCTTGTTACATCTCACACGAGTTAGCAGACTATATCGGAGAGAAAAACATGAAACATATCAGAGGAAGACCATTACATCCTCAAACTCAGGGCAAAATTGAACGTTATCATAGATCAATGAAAAACATTGTAAAACTTGATAATTACTTTAGCCCTGGACAATTAGAAGAAAAAATGAAAGAATTTGTTCAGTATTACAATTATGAACGATATCATGAATCTTTAAAAAATGTAACTCCAGCAGAAGTATATTTTGGAACAGCCGAAAGAAAATTAAGAAAACGAAAAATGACAAAAAATAGCACTTTGAAAGCTAGAAAAAAACAGTATCAAAATTTTTAACTAAATTAGCAGAAACCTCTCTTAAATTTTGAGCGAAAAAGTTCATTTTTATTTGACTACATACAAATCTCTCACAGATTGTGAACCCATTCCACAATCAAAAAAAGTTTCAGAATAAATTTTTAAAGTATCTCCTATCATTTCTCTAATTAAAGGTCCAACAATTCTTTTTGAATATAGTATACAGTTTCCCGTCTCAGAGAACGTAGGTCCACTCTTTGGGTTATCCCACCCATAACACTCCATTTTATCTTTTACATCATGGTAAATAGAGGTTTCTTGTACCACTGGAATGATTTCACCTTGAAAGTAATCTATGGTAACTGTGGTATCTCTAACTTTTATAATATTCCCTTGTTGGGTATACAAACTCTCAAAAGGATTGTATAACCCAAAAGTAAAAGATAATCCACTTTCAACCTCCCAAAAGGTATCTGAATCAAATTTTGAACTAACAACTGTCATTCCATTGTATTGACATCTTCCAATAGTAGGTGATGATTCTATGAGTAAATCAAACCTACCGGAAGTTTCTGAAAACCACTGAGGTGTAACATGATGGTATCCATTTGAATCTTCCTCAAAATCTGTGTAGAGTTTTACCCAACAATCTCCATCAGGACAGATTGAATTATCAATTTCCTCTTTTTCAAGTAGAGAACAACTAATGGTTATTAGTAAAATTATAAATAAGAAAAATGATTTCATCATTCTTACAATTTACAAAAAACTATTACCCCTATCATTTTCCATAGGGAAAAAAATTAACTCCGATATAAAAACCACTCCGATACCCATTTTGGAAAAAAGTATTTTCTCAGTTACAAGAAATCTCATCCTGTAAATACTGATACACTAATCAAATCAAGAGATTTGAAGAAAGTATATCAACCCTTCACCACTTTGATTATTAAACCCCTTATCTGAATAGTTTCCTTTCAAACTACTTTCCCACTCTAATAAATCCTTTTCTGTAATATATTTTGAATGAGTAGATACTTCTATCATCTTTAATCCTCTATTTCTTCTCCAATCTTCTATGGTTACTCTATCTACTCCATAGAGCTCCATTAAATCCTTTTTACTCAATCTTTTTTCCTTATACTTTTATCTCTTCTTTATCTAATAGTTCTTTAAACTTCTTGTTATAGGTTTCTCTATCTCCACTTATTCTGTACTTCTCTAACTTATCTGAGAAATTATTTACTAAGATGGATTATCAGAATCAATACCGATCAACTGCTAATTATTAGGAGTATTCTGCATCCTCATTCTAAAAATAGCTTCTATGGGATAGTGGTCAGAAATATAATCCGTTTCCTCACTGTTGTGTATTTTAACTGATTTACATTTAAGACCCATCTCATGAGTGGTTAGGATATAGTCAATACGTTCTGGAGTTCGGCCAATATTACCAGCTGTTCTCCATACACCTATTAATATTGGACTAGGAAATGTATTTCTTTTATACCATGGAATAAATCGTTCAGTGATATCAATTAAAGGAAAAGCATAAAAACTTGACATTACACTATAATCAAGAAAATCTCCTGATAAATTTGGACTGGAATTATTTGGACTACCTTTTTTATACTTTTCTATTAATTCAGGATTTTGGTTGTAAAGTTCAGCATCAAAAGGGGAATGCGCATTAAAATCCCCCAAAACAATGATTTGATCGGTAGTTTGCATAGTATCACCGACAATTCCTTTGATAATTTCTGCTTCTTTTAATCGATACTTCCAATCTGCAGGACTAAGATGAAGAACAAAAAAATCGATTCCGTAGGTTTTACAATGCAACATACCATGCCAAAGTCCGTTTTTGTACTTTTCTACCACCTCGATAGGTTCTCTTGAAGTTATCCCTATTGGACCGAATTTTGCATAATATTTATGTCCCCAATTTCTCGAATCGATTGACAACTTTTCTTCACTCTCGTATAATTCCTGTAAAGCGATTACGTCTGCATTTTGTGCCTTTACCCAATTCACAAATTTATGATGTCTGCTTTTCCCATATTTTTTTTCATTACCCAGACCTTCAAGAACATTGTAACTAATTACTTTGATTTCCGATTGTGAAAACAGATGAGAACAAAAAAGAATGGACGTAAGGACAACCTTCAATAGTTTTTTCATAATGGTAATTGTTAAGTTTTGATGCAATAAATAATATAACGATCAGTCATACTATCTGCTAAGAGATTACTTATAGAAATCATAAAGTTTACCTATAATAAAGATGAAAAGATTTTTGATTTCCAAAGCCTTTTAAAATCAACTGATTATCGAATAGTTCAAGTATGCCATAGGAACTAATGGTTGTATCAACCATTCCAAAGACAGTTATGTAGTGTATCCCATTTTTGAATGTGTAGTCACCTGAATGGTTATGTCCATTGATGAATGCCACTACTTTGGGGTGGTTTTCAATTAAATCGATAATTTCAAAATCATTCCACAGGTTGTGAGGATTATCCTTTGGTCTTATTGGCATATGAGAGAAAAAAACAACTTTTTGATCTAACAAATTTGCATAACACAATTCGTCTTTAATCCACTGTTGTTGTTCCAGACCGATTGCACTATTCCATCTATAATTATTTTGTTTTCCTTGAGTATAGTTGAAATAGTTGTGAATTTCATTGACATCATAATTGTGTAATGAATTTGAATAATATGAATAATCAGTTACATCCAAAACAATAAACCTCCATCCTTTTTTGGAATATGAGTAGTAGAAATCAGGCATTGATAGTTTTTCAACCAAACCTTTTAGATAACTTGAGTCAACAGAAAACTCATGATTTCCAAGAAGATGATAATTTTCAATTTTAGAGTCAAGATGATCATAAACTGGGAGAATGGAATCGAAACTTTCCCAATCATCATCAATAATATCTCCAAGATTTTGTATAAAATCAACCTGATGATCATTAAAACTATCAATGGCTTCTTTAAGCTTCCAAAGGGATTCTCTATAGTGTCTCTTTCCCTTTGAAGGCTTGTTAGCATATTGGGGGTCTGCTACCAAACCAATGGTTAAGGTTGGACTTTTTTTTGTACAGGAAAGGGATAAGAATAGTAGGAGGAATAGATAACAATAAAGGCCTCTCACCACGATTAAATTTTTACTGAAAAGTATATGTTTCATCTCGTTTCATTTCAAGTTTAAAAAACCTATAATCACACCGACTTATTTTTCCGTTTAATTTCAAAGATAAACTAGAAGCTTTAGAAAAAACGAAGAAATTAACCTGTGCTAAATCTAACAGAAGTTGGAGCATTTTATGTTCCAAATTGAGTGTTTTTTTATGCCTTTACTTTTAGTCTACCAATGCCTGGTATACTTGAGCCCTGAGCTTCCCGTGATCATTAATTTTGTTTGCTGGTATCAGTTGGGTGAAATACACAACCAATAATTCTTCCTCGGGATCGACCCAATAGGTAGAATGATAAGCTCCTCCCCAACCATATTCGCCTACAGTTCCATATTCTCCGCGAAGTCCAAGGTCTGTGAGTACTGAAAAACCAAGTCCAAAACCTGTCCCTTTACTCCACTCAAAAGTTGCTTCGTCTAAATGATCGGTAGTCATCAATGTTATTGTTTTTCTAGAGATTATTCTTTTCCCATCAAACGTTCCTCCATTGAGCATCATTTGTAAAAATTTCGCATAATCCATGGCAGTACTCAATAAACCTGCGCCGCCAGAAAAACTCTTTCTCGGCCCTTTAACATAGGCCCCTTGACTGACCATCGTTCCTCCAACAGGCGCTTTGACAATACCATCATCACCAGAAGAATAGACGGTTGCTAGTCGACTTACTTTGCTTTTAGGTAAATAGAAATGGGTGTCATTCATCCCCAAAGGAGTAAGAATTCTATTTTGTAAAAAAGTTTCCAATGACTGCCCAGACACCACCTCGATCACAGCACCCAAAATATCTGTATTGTATCCATAAACAAATTTTTCTCCGGGGTGCGCTTCAAAAGGGAGGCTGGCCATTCTTTTAACTGTTTCTAAAATAGGCTCGTTTCGATCGGCAAAATACCATCCTTGGATTTTAGCCTCTTCCCATAAATCTTTGGAAAGTCCATAACCATAACCTATACCAGCAGTGTGTGTCAAGAGGTCTCTGAGGGTTATTGGTCTTTTTGCAGCAACAATTTCATATCCTCCTTCGTCATTTGGCTCGGTGACAGTCGTTTTTTTGAATTCTGGAATATAATCCCCCAATTTATCTGAAATGAGCAATTTTCCTTCTTCTTGTAAGATCATGATCCCAACACTAATGATTGCTTTGGATTGAGATGCAATTCTAAAAATAGCATCCTTTTTCATGTCTTTATTTTTTTCAATATCACTCTTTCCTACCGCATCAAAAAACACAATCTTATTTTTTCTTGCCACTAAAGCAACAGCACCTGACATTGAATTATCATCTACATATTGCTGTAAAACCTGATTTAAATTGTTAATTCGTTCTGAAGAAACACCAACGTTTTCTGGCAGGGCAGGAACCAATTCTTGTCCAGCAAGATTGAATTGAAAGAAAAAGAAGGAGAGAAGATATAAATATAGAAGTCTTTGATCATTCATTATAATTTGATTTTTTTTAAAATTAATGAAAAAAGTTGACTCAAAATCACACCTTACTCCACCTAAATAATTTTATCTGTTTTTAAATTGAGTGTCGGTTAATATAAACCCATGGTCTTTAAAACTCATTTAATATCTTATACTATTGTTAAATTTGATCATAAATCTTAAAACCTCCCCAATGAAACAATCGTTTATTCTTTTAGCTTTTTGCTTGTCTTTATCTTTTTGCACAAAATCGAGTTCTTCCGCTGATGGAGAAAAATCTGATATAATCCAGGAAGAGACGAAACCCTCAACAGAGACCCCAACTTCTGATTTAACCTTTATAGGAGGAGATGCACATCCAATAATTACGCCCATTATCTTAGGGTATTTTCCCTCGTGGTCAGAAAACTACACCTCAACCGGAAAAAATTCCAAACTCCGTGAAATACCTTCGTTTGTAAACCATGTTTTTTTAAGTTTTGCCAAACCAAATCTGCGATATACAAAAGGAAGTTATAATTTATCTAAAACAGGTATTGAAGTTCCATACAGTGGTTGTGACCTAAAAGAAAGTGTTGCTGTGCTTAGAAAAAAAGGAATAAATGTCATTCTTTCCGTGGGAGGAGCAACCTATTGGCAAGACGCTTCGTCTTATGACATTGATTATACACAAATTAAAGACTTGGTTGATGACATTGGTTTTGCAGGAATAGATTGGGACTTCGAACCAGAAGGATCGTTTACCAATATTGGAAATGCTGAAAACACAGCCCATTTTATAGCGTTCTTCACCGAGTCTAGGGCTTTAATGCCAAAATCCGAAGGCTATCTTTTGGCTTGTGCCCCTGCAGGTGTCGGTGCATTAGGTGGTCAAATTAATGATGATCCTTCTTCTCCTTTTCGACATGAAAACAGGAACACACTGACTGGTGAAAACGACGAAAAATTATTTCAAGGTACGCTTGAATCCTATGGAATCAATCTTTTTGGATTTTCTGCCACTGGCCACATGATTCCAGTTTTAAAAGCGGTAGGTGATAAGATTGATCTAATTGCTTTCCAAGGTTATAACACAGGCGCCAGTACTAATCGAAGTATCATGTATGATGCCTATGCGTATTATGCAAATCAATATGGCTTCACTATTGCTGCGGGAGTTCATTATCCTGAGGAACCATGGGGTCCTTTCTATACTTATACCCACCAAAATGTTGCTGAACTTTCCGAATACATACTTAATCATGCGGATCGTAAAGATGCAAATGATGGAATTATGATTTGGCAAATGTTATTGGAAGGAGCCAACAGTTCGGCTTATTCCTACTTGAATACGGCTTCTAAAGTCCTAAACGGAAGTGAAACGAGGATTGCAATAGAAGAGGCCAATGACTTTTCTTCAAGTCCTTACTCGGGCGAGGAAATTGAATGTACCGTAAGATAAATGAGAATAAGCTAAAATAATTCTTCTTGGTAATTCAGCCTTAGAATCTATCTCCTAAAAAATAGGAGTACCCCTGTGACTTTGCCCTTATTGTTCCCAAAAGGATTTAATCCTTGTGTAGGCTTCTCTGGGTTCCGTTATGTACCAATCGCCTTCTCTTGTAAATTTTACAAGTCCAAACCATTCTTCGGGCTGATCCGTTAATTGATCGTCGGCTTGACCTGATTTCCACCAAGAATCTAAATATTCGTGTATACAAACCCCTGCAGTTGGTAATGCAGCAGTATTTAGATCATTGAAGTTTTGAAGTATTCCATCTGCCTGTTCTTTTTCAGAATTTCCGCCATAACTATAGTCAGGAGGACCCAGACGATCTGCGTCAGGAGAAACACTTAGGCCAGTTTCTGATATAAGAAGCGGCATGTTTGGATGTTTAGATTTAACTTGTTCTACCCAGCCTTGAAAAACTGTTCCAGAGTTACTTCCAAGTGCTGTTTCGGGTCGGTAATAGGGTGGAGCATAGGAATAGGCATTATCACACCTAAAGTCTAGAAAAGGAACGTCTATTAAATCATATGTTCCGATATAATTTGCATAGGTCACTAAAGAGCTATTTTTATAAGTTTCAAATTCATAAGTTTTAACGTAATCCGCCATCTCTGCGATGAAAGCTTCAGTAGCATTTACATTCGTGGCTGATATGTAATTTCCCGAATAGGAAGTAATGTCTGGATTTGCATCATTTGTTGAAATGATGCTTAATCCGCTCAATTCATTCCCAACAATGTATGCAATTATGGGAGGGTTATTATCCCTATAAACGGAATATATCCTGTCAATAATCTTTTTGATATAGGCTTTCGTTCCATCTTTAAAAGCAGTAGACTGAAAATTGGATTCTTCTGTATTTATCCATATCGTTTGTAATAGAAAGAGCCCTCCTGTTTCTTTAATCGCTTGATAATTATAAACGGGAGGATCCCAAAGCCTAATCGTGTTGGCTCCCATTTCTTTAATATTGCTAACATCATTGAGAATGCTATTTTCATATGCTGTTGATAAGACACTACGTTCAATATCCCAAGGAAGATTTCCAGGATAATTGGGTGTGTAGACAACTCCTTTTATATCTAATGGCGCTTGATTTAAGAGTATCGAATGATCATTTGTAGTAAAGCTATTAGCAATTTCGGTTGTCAAGTTAATTGTATATTCCTTTTGAAAAGTTCCAGATTCGGCGGTTATATCGATCGAAATCGGGCTTTCACCCACCTGGAGTAGGTCGCCCTGTTTTTTGCTGGAGGTAGCTTTATCGGATATTTCTATGGTTTTAATACTCAGCTCCATAAGGCAATGTTTTCAGTAGCGTTACGGTAAGCCCGTTTATGGAAGTTGTGTAAGTTGTTTCGTTATGCTCTAATTCGATTTTCAATAAATTTGATTCACTAGATTTTTCATCTATTGGATCTGATAATTCATCTTGACCACAAGAGTATATCAAAACAATAAGGAGCAACATCGTGAATTTTTTAATCATTTTTTAAAAATTATATAGCCTAGCCAAAAACAAAACTTTTGGTGGTCAAAAGTAAGTGTTTAATTTCTATATATTTTTTTAACTTAGTGAAAAAACAATCAGGTTATGAATAAAAAAATTCTAATTTCTCTATTAGTTTTGAGTTTCCATGGCTTTTCGCAGCAAGTCAAAGTACAAACCGAAGAAGGACTTATCTACATGGAAAACCCAGATTTGTGTACAGGTAAACATTGGACTGAGGCTGAAGGAAAACAAATGTTAGATGTGTTTTCAAATCAATGGAACGATCAATCCTCGTGGGAAGAAAGAGCCAACATCATCAGCAAAACCATTTTAAAGGGAATTCAATGGGATAAAATGCCTCAGATTTCAGGAAATTTTAATCCAATTATTTCTCCTAAAAAAATAATGGATGGCTATAGTGTGGAAAACATTGCCATTGAAAGTTTTCCTGGTTTTTATATCACCGGAAACCTATACCGCCCGTTGAATTCTGAAGGAAAATCTCCAGCCATCCTGACTCCACACGGTCATCTTGCTGATAAACGTTTTACTGATTATGTACAAATAAGGAGTGCCTTTATGGCAAGAATGGGTGCGGTGGTTTTTGCTTACGACATGGTCGGCTATGGAGAAAGCAATCAAATTAATCACAAAATGCCCATTGCATTGTTACTTCAAACATGGAACAGTAAGAGAGTTTTAGATTTCTTAACTGCTCTTCCAGAAGTGGACGAAGAGCAAATTGGAATGACAGGTGCTTCGGGTGGTGGCACTCAAACTTTTATTTTAACCGCCATCGATCCACGCATAAAGGTCTCAATTCCTGTTGTTCAAGTATCTGCTCACTTCTTTGGAGGATGTGTTTGTGAAAGTGGCATGCCGATTCATAAAAGCGAATTTCATCAAACCAATAATGTAGAAATAGCTGCATTGGCAGCTCCCAGGCCATTATTACTAATTTCTGATGGAGATGACTGGACAAGAAACGTAGATAAAGTTGAATTTCCTTACATACAAAAAGTTTATGCGGCTTATGGCAAATCAGAAAATGTAGAGAATGTTCACCTTGCGTTAGAGAAACACGATTATGGCTATTCTAAAAGAAAAGCGGCCTATCTTTTTTTTGAAAAACACCTTGATTTAAGCTTTAAAAATATTCCAGGTAAAGATTCCCTCGATGAGAGTTTTATTAAGGTTTTAGACCGCAAAGATCTTGAGGTTTTCAACAGAGATAATCCCCGCTCTGATCACGTAATCACTGGGGATCAATCTCTTATGTTGTATTTAAATATTAAGTCTTCACTTATAAAAGCTAGTTTTTAGTTAAAAATACTACCTTAGTGACTACTAAAACTTAAATTTAGAATGAAATCATTTATTACTATATATTTTTTCTTTTTGATTTTTACTTCATGTACAATTGAAGTTCCTCCAGAGGTTATTGCTGCTCAGGAAGGACTTCCTGAGGTCATTGACTTCAATTACCATGTCAAACCCATTTTATCAGACCGTTGCTATAATTGTCATGGGCCAGATGAAAACAGTCGGAAAGCGGGTTTAAGACTTGACATAGAGTCAGCGGCGTTTTCAAAATTAAACAGCGGAAAGCGTGCCATTAGTCCCGGCAGTCCCTACAGCAGTGAACTCGCGCACAGGATTTTGAGTACTGATCCTGCGGTTATTATGCCTCATCCGGATTCAAACCTTACGCTCAACAGCCGAGAAAAAGCAATACTACTCAAATGGATAGACCAAGGAGCAGAATGGAAAGACCATTGGTCTTTTATCCCTCCTAAAAAGAAAGATCTAGATGCTGAAGCGTTTCCAGGACTGACAAATCCTATTGATCAATTTGTAAAACTTAAACTTGATGAAAAAGGTTTGGATTTTTCACCACCAGCTTCAAAAGAAACCTTGATAAGAAGGATAACATTTGATCTTACAGGCCTTCCCCCTTCCCTTGAGGAGATTAATAGTTTTGTTGAAAATCCTGATGAAAATGCTTACGAAAAATTAATCGACAGGCTCTTGTCCACTGATGCTCACGCAGAAAGATTGACAGTGGACTGGATGGATCTCTCTCGCTATGCAGACTCCCATGGTCTTCATGCAGATGGAGCAAGAACCATGTGGCCTTGGCGAGACTGGGTGCTTGAAGCAATCAAATCCAACATACCTTATGACCAGTTCGTAACTTGGCAGATCGCTGGAGACCTTTTGCCCGATGCGACCACAAAGCAAAAGCTTGCAACAGCGTTTAACAGAAATTCACCCATGACTGCCGAAGGAGGTGTTGTAGATGAAGAGTGGCGTTTGAATTACGTTTTTGACAGAACAGAAACCATTAGCACTGCTTTCTTGGGGCTAACCGTGGCCTGTGCAAAATGTCATGACCATAAGTTTGATCCCATTTCCCAAAAAGATTACTATCAACTTACCTCATTTTTTAATAACATACGAGAACTGGGAATGACCGGTGATGATGGAGACTATGGCCCTCTTTTAGCGCTCCCTGACCCTGAAACTCAAAGTAAGATTGATCAGATTAATAAAGACATTAATAGTATTGAAAAAAATATTTCTTTAACCAAAAAAGATCTTGAAACTTTTTATGCCTACAAGGACGAATTACCCTCCCAAAAATCTATCGATAAAAAATTAATCGCTCACTTTCCTTTTGAAAAAATTGGAAAGAAACCAAAGATTTATATTGATGGTAATTCAAACATAAAAGCTGCGGCAGAAGCTCCTGAAGTTGTAGAGGGAGTCAGTGGGAATGCTTTAAAATTTAAACATGATCATGACCAATTAATCATCAAAGAAACCTTAATTCCTAATTTGGAATGGAACGATGCCTTTGCTGCAAGTATTTGGATCAATACCAGTCAAAAAAAGCCGAATTTCACACAAACCATTCTGGGATCTGCTGGTGGAAAAAACGAATTGTGGAGGGGGTGGGATTTGTACCTCGATCAAAACAATTTTTTAAATTTAAGGCTGATCAACGTCATGCCTTCCAACATGATTCACATTCAATCCGAAGATTCTATTCGAGTTAATGAATGGAATCAAATAACCTTTTCATACGATGGAAGTGGCAAATCTAATGGCGTAAAACTTTTTAAAAATGGTGCTGAAATAAATACCAATTCCGTAATTAATAATCTTTATAAATCTATAAAGCCTGTTAGTCCAGTTTTCCAAAAAGGATTAGTAGAAAGAACCCGTCCTTTAACGATTGGCAAAGCCAAAGAGGCTTCGACAGGAGATAACGGATTGTTCGTAGGGAAAATGGATGACTTTAGATTTTATAAAGATAAATTAACTGCACTTGAAGTTAAAATGGTCTATGACAACACCTTATCCAAAATTGAAAAGCCCAATGAAAGGCTGATTAAAGATCACTGGGTAAATTCTGACGCTAAAATTAAAGTTTTAGAAAAAGATTTAAAAGCGAAAAGGGCAGCGTTCATAGAAACATATTTTCCTGTTTTAGAAGTAATGGTGATGGAGGAGATGGAAAAGCCCAGAACGACTTACCTTTATAATAGAGGCGATTATACCTCCCCTGCTTTTCCGGTGGAGACCAAAGTGCCACATGTGCTTCCTCCGATGAAAAAAGGCCTTCCCAAAAACAGGCTGGGATTGAGCCAATGGCTTTTTGATAAAGAAAATCCTTTGACTGCAAGAGTTACCGTAAATCGATTTTGGCTCATGATGTTTGGGCAAGGTTTGGTGAGCACTCCAACTGATTTTGGTGTACAAGGCTTCATGCCTTCTCATCCACAACTTTTAGATTGGCTTGCGATTGATTTTGTTGAAAACAAATGGGATGTTAGGAAATTAATTAAGAAAATGGCGTTGTCAAAGACTTACCAACAACAATCAATAAGTAATGAGCGTTTAACCGAAATAGACCCTACAAATGTTTACTTGTCCAGAGCAAATAGTTCTCGTCTACCCGCTGAAATGATCAGAGACAATGCTCTCTCAGTGAGTGGCTTGATCAATAACAAATTTGGAGGAGAAAGCGTAAAACCTTACCAACCGAGTGGTCTTTGGAGAGAGAAAAATACTTTCTCTCAGTTTCTTCTTGATTATAAAGAATCGAAAGGTGAAGACTTGTATCGCCGTGGGTTGTATACTTTTATAAGAAGAACTTCCCCCCCACCTTCCATGATGGCTTTTGACGCAACTTCCCGAGAAGTTTGTACCATAAAAAGACAAACTACGTCCACCCCACTTCAAGCTTTGGTTTTACTCAATGACCCTCAGTTTTTTGAGGCTTCAAGAGTTTTTGCGCAACGTATCCTTCTTGAAGCAGGAAAAACAATTGAGGAGCAAATCGATTATGGTTTCCGACTGGCGACTTCTCGTCACCCTGAAAAAGAAGAAGTTGAAATTCTCAAAGAACTGTATTCTTCTCAGCTTAAATATTATAAATCAAAACCTTCAGAAGCATATAAATTGGTTAATGTAGGAGAAACACCCTACAACAGAGGGCTTAGTCTTTCTAAAACTGCGGCGATGACTTTGGTGGCCAATACGCTTTTGAATCACAATGAAACATACACGAAAAGATAGATGAATTGTAATCACGACCATTCCGATAAAAACTACAGCCGAAGAGATTTTTTAACTAAAACTTCATTGGGATTAGGGGCGTTGTCTTTAGGAAGCCTTATGAGCCCAACTGACGCCTATGGCAACAGTAACTTTCTGAATCTTTTAGACAGCAACAAACAAAAACTCCCACATTTTGCGCCCAAAGCGAAACGGGTAATTTATTTATTTCAAAGTGGCGCTCCCTCTCAACTTGATCTTTTTGATTACAAACCAAAACTCAATGAGATGTTTGGTCAAGAAGTTCCGAAAAGTATTATTGGAGAACAGCGGCTGACGGGAATGTCAGCAGGACAAAATTCTTTCCCAATGGCAGGATCGCTATTTAATTTTAAACAGCATGGAAACAGTGGGGCTTGGATGAGTGATTTAATGCCGCACACTGCCAAAATCGTTGACGAATTGTGCTTCATAAAATCAATGCATACGGATGCAATTAATCACGATCCTGCGATGACATTGATTCAAACAGGATCACAACTGCCAGGAAGGCCTTCTATCGGGTCTTGGCTTAGTTATGGTCTGGGATCGGACAACAAGAATTTGCCTGAATTTGTCGTATTGGTTACTAAAGAAAAGTACGGACAACCGCTATACTCTAGACTCTGGGGAAATGGATTTTTACCTTCAGAACACCAAGGGGTACAGTTTAGGGCTGGAAAAGATGCTGTTTTATATTTAGACAACCCTCCTGGAGTTTCATCTAATGTTAGAGAAGAACAGCTTAAGTCTTTAAATAAGCTTCAAAAAATTCAACATGCCGATATTGGCGATCCAGAAATTCTGGCACGAATGTCCCAATATGAAATGGCATTCAGAATGCAGACTTCGGTTCCTGAAGTAATGGATTTCTCTGATGAGCCAGAATACATCTTTGACCTCTACGGAAAAGACAGTAAAACTCCTGGGACTTTTGCAGCCAATTGTCTAATGGCTCGAAAACTTGCAGAAAAAGATGTTAAGTTCATTCAGCTTTATCATCAAGGCTGGGACATGCATGGCGGCTTGCCCAAGAGTATTGGCGCTCAATCTAGGGACGTTGATCAAGCGACGGCAGGCTTGATTAAAGACTTAAAACAAAGAGGCCTTTTGGAAGATACTTTAGTAATATGGGGAGGGGAATTTGGAAGAACAAACTACTCTCAAGGTTTATTGAAACCTGACAACTATGGTCGAGATCATCACCCAAGGTGTTTTACGATATTTATGGCAGGTGCAGGAATAAAAAAAGGAATTACGCTGGGAGCTACTGATGAATTTGGATATAATATTACTGAAAGACCTGTACATGTACACGACTTTCAAGCAACATTGATGCATCTGTTGGGCATTGACCACGAAAAACTCACTTTTAAATTTCAAGGCAGAAGGTACCGCCTGACCGATGTTAGTGGAAATGTTGTTAATGAAATTCTTTCCTAATACTTTTATATGTTTTACGATTTATTAAATTTTTTAGGAAGCCTTCATCCTCTTGTTGTTCATCTTCCCATCGGATTTGTTTTACTCACAATGATTTTTGAGTTTTTTGCAAATTCAAAAAGCATTATCCAAAACAGAATGATCTCTTTGGGCTGGCTTTTCACTTTTATAAGCAGTTTAATGGCCTCCTTGTTTGGATGGTTTCTTGGAGACAATGGTTATTATTTTGAATCTCAAATCGATATTCATCGTTGGAGTGGAATTCTATTTGTCGTTGTTTGTTTTCTCGTTTGGGTCTATAAATCATTAAATCTTCCCACAAACATTTTCCTCTCTCGGTTTAGAAATGTTGTTGTAATCATACTGTTGACTGTTACTGGACATTATGGTGGTTCGATGACCCATGGAGAAGATTATTTAACTGAAAATCTCCCCGAAATAATTAAAGAAAAACTTGGAGATGATTATGAAGAAATAAACACCATCTCATCTCGATCTATTGATTCTCTTTTTGTTTATGAAGACTTGATTCATCCCTTTTTAGAAGATAAATGCATGGCGTGTCACAATGATGAGAACACTTCTGGAGGGTTGAATATGACGGTTTTTGAGTTGCTGGTAAAAGGTGGCGAAAATGAAACTGGAATATCGAAAGGAAATGCCTACAAGAGCTCGATTTTCAATCGGGTTGTTATGTCCCAAGGAAATGAAAAGTTTATGCCGCCAACGGGAATACCCCTTTCTTTCGATCAAACCAAAATTCTCGAATGGTGGATAGAAGAAGGTGCTAAACTTGAGCAACCCATCACGTCGTTTAGAGAAGATGCTAAAATCCAAAAACTACTCCTCCACCTTTACAAAGTGGATATACGCGAAAAGCCTTTTCTTGAAACCTTAGTTTTGGAGAATCTCTCAGAAAATGATTTGATTTATTTAGAAAATGAAAATTTTGAGTTCCGATTTCTGTCTAATAAAAACGCTGTTTTAGATCTCAAGTTCATGGGAGAAAACATAACAAAAGAAAATCTTAAATCATTAGATAAAATAAAGGAGCATGTTGTTTGGTTGTCCATTATAGATTCTAATTTAAGTGATGATGAAATGACTTATTTATCCAACTTAAAGAATCTAACTCGATTAAAAATTCAGAAAAATTTCATCAGTAACAAAGGGGTTGTATTTCTGGAAGGTCTAGATAACTTATCAGAATTGAACCTTTATGGAACCCGGATAACAGATGCATCTTTTGAAGTGTTTTCTAAAATGAAAGGACTAAAAAAACTGTTCCTTTGGAAAACGCGGGTAACTAAAAAAGGGGTTGCAAAATTTGCTGCTCAGTACCCAAATATTGAGGTGATGGTCGGATATTAATTTAATCCAGCTTTAGTAAATCTTCTTCGTCAATTTCGTCTGGTTTTATGGACTCAATTTGCTCCACTTTACGCAGTTTGGATAACATCATTTTAGTTCTTGTCGTCACCAACTTGTTTAGCTCTTGATCTGCTTCGTTGATTTTCTTTTGCGCTTTTTCTAGCACTTCTCCAAAAGTCGAAAATTCCTTTTTTACACTCGCCAAAATTTCCCAGACCTCACTGCTACGCTTTTGAATTGCAAGCGTTTTAAAGCCCATCTGAAGGCTATTGAGCATGGCGGCCAAGGTCGTTGGGCCGGTAATAATTATCTTATACTCTCTTTGTAACAGAGCAATCAATGCTGGATGGCGCGTTACCTCTGCATAAAGTCCTTCGAAAGGCAAAAACATAATTCCAAAGTCTGTTGTGTGTGGGGGATCAATGTATTTTTGAGAAATGTCTCTCGCAAATTTCTTGATAGTATTGAGCAAGTCTCTTAAAGAAGTTTCTATTGCTAAAACATCACCATTTTCATAGGCCGTTTGTAATCTTAGATAATCTTCTTGAGGAAACTTCGCATCTATGGGAAGGTAAACCGCGCCTTCTTCAGTGTTCCGACCCGGCATCTTAATGGCAAATTCAACCAAAGCATCTGAACCTTTTTTAGTTTTTACATTGGCCGCATATTGTTCAGGGGCCAAAACTTGTTCTAATATATTTCCCAATTGAATTTCACCCAAAACACCACTGGTTTTAACATTACTTAAAACCTTTTTTAAGTCGCCGACTCCGGAGGCCAAAGTTTGCATTTCTCCCAAACCTTTCTGAACTCTCAACAATTGTTGGGTAACAACTTCAAAAGATTTACCCAGTCGCTCTTCAAGTGTTTTGTGTAACTTCTCATCAACCGTCTGCCGCATTTTTTCCAACTTCAATTCTGTGGATTTCACAAGCTCATCTTGCTTGAGCCCCATACTTGCGAAATTTTGTTTTTGCAGTTCATTGAAAGCGTGGACATTCTTGGAAAAAGCTTCTTGAAAATCTTTTAGCGTATTCCTTAATTCCTCGCGATCCTCTTTGGCTTTTTTACCTAGCGCCTCATTGAGTCTTTCAATACTTTGAGTAAATTCTATCCGATTTTCTCTAAAATTCTTAGCAAGCTCCTCTCTATTTTGATTGAATTCATGCTGAATCAGCTGCCGAAACTCTGGAATAGGATCAGTTGTTTCTTCCTTTTTTCTAAAAAGCTGAAATAGTAGTAGCAACAATATCACTACTGAAATAAGCAATAAAACAATCTCCATTTTATAAAATAATTAGATGCAAATTAAAAATAAATTGGCCAAGACTAACGGAAGTCTACTAAAATTAATAAACATTCCTAAAGTAGTATTTTAAAGTTTCTGTTTGATTAACCCTTCTTGTGCAACAGAGGCGATCAAAAGTCCATTTCTGTCAAAAATAGAGCCCCTAGAAAACCCTCTTGAATTAGAAGCACTAGGGCTATCCGCGGAATAAAGCAACCACTGATCAAAACTAAAATCACGATGAAACCACAAAGCGTGATCCAGACTGGCAAAGAAAGTCGTCCCTTTACTCAATTCTTTACGGTGGGGTAAGGTTGCGGTTCGCAATAGCCCATAATCGGATATGTAAGCTAATAGTTGATGCTGCATGGGCATTTCGAAAGGTGTAGCTTCATTTGATTTTAACCAAAAATTACTTTCTGCTGGAGCATTAACTTCACTCACAAGGTCAAACTGCTCAACAGGGCGGAATTCAATAGCTTCTGGTTTTATTTTTTTAAACATTTCATAGACTTTGGGAGAAATATTTTGTGCCTCTAATTGCTCTAAATCACTCAATAGCTTCTCCGGTGGAATATAATTTGGCATTCCGTTTTGATGGTCCACACCAGGCTGTATTAATTGAAACGAAGCTGACATATTAAATATGGCCCGCCCCTCTTGAAAGGCAACCACTCGTCGGGTCGTAAAGTTCTTTCCATCCCTGATGATATCAACTTCATAAGTTATGGGTAAATCTAGGTTTCCCCCCAAAATAAAATATCCGTGCATGGAATGTGCAAATCGATCTTTGGGGACTGTTTGATATGCCGCATGAAGAGATTGCGCCAATACCTGTCCGCCAAAAACTCTTCCCCAAGGGGTTTGAAAGTTCTCTCCTTCATATCGATTTTCATCAATTTTTTTAAGAGAAATCAGGTCGACAAGTTCTTTTAGGGTCTTCATCTTTTTTACCAAAGTTCCTTTACTTATTTAGTTCTGACAAACTTTGACAACAATATTTAAAATCAAATACAGATAAGTTTTTTTCTTAAGCCCAGATTGAACAATTAAATCGTACAAATCAAATGAAAAAAAGGCTTAGGTTTCCCCTAGAGTTTTTGTAATGCCCTCCAAAAAATATTATTTCTTCATTTGACTTAAATAACTTTCAATATGCATTTGATCCAACTTATCTGAGTCTCCATATTTCTCTCGCATTTCTGTAAATCTTTTATGCATCATTTGTTTAACTTCTGCATATTCAGGATCACCGTATAGGTTTTTCATTTCCTGAGGGTCAGTGTATAGATCAAACAACTCCCATTCGTCAATATCATAATAAAAATGAATTAATTTATATCGGTCTGTTCTTACGCCATTGTGTCTTTTCACCATATGAACAGATGGGTATTCGTAATAAGTATAATAAATTGCATCTCTCCATTCGCTTTGTTCCTTGCTGACTAATTTCCTAAAAGATTCTCCTTGTAAGTCCTCCGGAATCGAAACGTTTGCATAATCTAAAAATGTTGGTGCAAAATCTAAGTTTTGAACCATTTGATTGATCTTAGTTCCTGCCTTAATTTCTTTTGGATATCGCATCAGGATTGGAGTTCTCAAAGATTCTTCATACATGAATCTTTTATCAAACCAACCGTGTTCTCCTAAATAAAATCCTTGATCCGAAGTATAAATCACAATAGTATTTTCTGCTAAACCATTTTCATCCAAGTAATCTAATACTTCCCCAACACCGTCATCAACGGATTGAATGGTTCTTAGATAATCTTTTAAATAACGATTGAATTTCCACAAAGCCAATTCTTTTCCTTCAAGATTGGCAGCTTTCATGGCGTCATTTTTAGGGGTATAAACTTTCAGCCAAGCTTCCTTTTGTTCCGTAGTAAATCGATCTAACTCACGCTTAAAGCTGGTTTCGTTTCCATAAGGATCTACTAAAAATTTAAAATCGTGACCCCAACGTCCATGGCCTCCATTTCCGTGGGCAGCCGCAATCTGTTCTTCGGTAGCGGAAATTAACATTTCTTGAGCTGCAGCTGCATTTCTTCCTTCGTATTTATCAAAAAAATTGGAGGGAAAATCAAAAGTTTTATCATCAAACAGCGTTAAATATTTTTCTTCAGACTGCCAGTTTCTGTGGGGTGCTTTTTGATGGTATAATAGTAAAAACGGTTTGTCTTTTTCTCTTTTATTTTTTAACCAATCCAAGCTTAACTCAGTTGTGATTTTGGTTACATAACCCTGAATGCGCTCCTTAATTCCATTGATAATAAAATCCGGATTATAATAATGACCCTGACCAGGCAAAACAGCTGAGTAATCAAACCCTTGAGGAAGTCCGTTCAAGTGGATTTTACCAATCATTGCAGTTTGATAGCCATTGGCTTTTAAAACTTTTGCAAAATTGGGCTGGTCCCAATCAAATTTTTGAACATTGTCAACTTTTCCATTCACAAAACTGTGTTTTCCCGTCAACATTACTGCACGGCTAGGCGCGCATATTGAATTGGTGACAAAACCTTTTTCAAATAAGGCTCCTTCATTTGCAATTCGATCAATATTTGGAGTATTATTTAGGTCATGACCATAAGCACTAATGGCTTGATAGGCATGATCATCAGACATAATAAAGACGATGTTTGGCGGTTGCGTTTCTTCACATGAAATAAGGACAGAAGTTAGAAATATTAATAAGATATACTTTTTCATTGGTTTAGTTGGTTTTCGTTATCGACAACAATTTATAAAATATCAAAGGAGTATTTGAGTTTTAGATCACTTTTAATTTTAAAAACGCAAACTATTGTTAGGCTTTGAAAAAATATAATCCTGAATTTCACTAAATTGGATTAAAAATATCTAACATGAATAAAAAGATCAAATGGGGCATCGCTGGGCTTGGAAATATTGCAAAGAAATTCGCTTCTGATCTGAATTTAGTTCCCGAAGCCCAGTTGGTAGCTGTCGCTTCTAGTGACATCCATCGGGCTGAAATTTTTAAAAAAGACTTCAATGCCGATCGGTGTTATGGTAGTTATGAGGATTTATTTGATGATCCTGAAGTTGTAGTTGTTTATGTAGCGGGGCTTAACAACCATCACAAAACGGTTGTGCTTGCTGCCATCGCAAAAGGCAAAGCGGTCTTGTGCGAAAAGCCTTTGGGCTTAAATTCTGGAGAAATTAAGCAAATGATTGCGGCGGCAAATAACAATCACTGTTTTCTTATGGAGGCATTGTGGTCTCGGTTTAATCCTGCAATTCAAAAAGCGAAAAAATGGTCAGATGAGGGAAGGTTAGGAGAAGTTCGGTTTTTATATTCTGAATTTTCTTTTTATAAAATGGATGCGGATCCTTCTCATCGACTTATGGATTTAAATAAAGGAGGAGGCGCTTTGTATGACATTGGAATTTATCCAATTTTTTTGAGCTACTTAATTCTAGGTATGCCTGAAAAAATAAATGCGCAATCACAGTTTGGCCCTACAGGTGTAGATGTTCAAACCTCAATGATTTTTCAATATGAAAATGCTCAAGCCATTTTATATTGTGGGATTACTAACAACAGCAATAACGAAGCTAAAATTTGCGGAACAGAAGCTGAAATCGTTCTGCCCGGAAGATGGCACGATACGGAAGCCATCACTTTAATCAGAAATGGTGAGGCAACAACTACCGAGTTACCCACTTTAGGAATTGGTTATACGAATGAAATAAATGAGGTGAATCAATGCATTGCCCAGGGTAAAATAGAAAGTTCGCTTTGGAGTAACCAAAACGCTCTAGAACTGGCTTTATTGGTTGAGAAAGTACAAAAAATTAGTGGAATTAAGAACTGAATATATCTTACTTAACTAAAAACGCTTTGCTATAAGTACTGCCTCCATCTACTTCAATTTTATAGAAATATTGACCTGAAAGTAATTTATTATAAGGATCAACCCTAAGGGGGAGGTTGTGTTTTCCAGAGGTCAAAATATTTTTAAATACAGTCCCTATTTTTCTTCCCAATAGGTCGTAAATAACGATTTCAACCTGACTACTTTTATTAATATTAAGATGTAAATCAATGTCATTTCCTGAATAAACTGCGGCATGTAATGGTAAAATAGGATCGTTCGTCAGTTTTAAAAACTGCTCTCCATTACAACCCAAGCCCAAGCCCAAAAGATTATACTCCGCTCCAATCATTGCCTTGCTTATTAAGTCAGGATCTGCACACAACCAATCGGTTAGCAACGTAGCATAAACAGATCTAAAGTTAGTACTGTTGGCCATGTTACCTTTTTTATCCAAAGTGCTTAAACTGGGATGTTCACCGACAAAAGAATTTCCATTCAAAGAGGGCCCAAAAAGCATAATTGGCGCTGCAGAACCATGATCCGTGCCGCTAGAACCGTTTTCGGCAACACGCCTTCCAAATTCCGAAAAAGTCATGGATAAAACCTTGTCGTCAACTCCATGGTTTTTTAAATCCGCATAAAAAGTTTTAATAGAATTCGAGAGTTGGGTCATTAAAGTTTCGTGACGCGTTGGCTGGTTGGCATGAGTGTCAAAACCGTTCAAGGTTACCATATAAACTTTTGAACCCAAACCTCCCTTAATAAACCGAGAGACCAAACGCAACTGAAGGTCGATCGAGCTGTTCCCATAACCGCTGTATTCTCTTGAATTATCGTATGCCTCATGAATCACCGAAGCGTATCTATAGGTAGAGTTTACGACTTCTCGGAGAAAACTAACCTGATTTCCGTGCAATGAATCTGGTGGATTACTGGTATCAAAAATAGTTCCACTTTCAGCAACTTTTTTCAACCTTTCTGGACTGGATACTGAAAAAGCGTAAGTGGTTAAATCACCATTAAAAACTAAGTTTCCTCCGTTACCTACCTGAATGGCCAACGGGTTTTTGGGAGGGTTGGTCAAATAGTCCATGTGTTTTTCCTCAAAATACCTACCCATCCAACCTGAGGTGACCGAGCTGTCTTCTGAGGTAGAAGCCCATATTTCAGAAGACTTAAAGTGTGATAAGTTTTGATTTTCATAACCTACCCCATGGACCACTTTCATCGCTCCATTTTTCCATAGTCCCTCAATCTTTTTCATGTAATCTGGGATTCCGAAATCATCGTTGAGTTTTACCAGACTGTTTTGAGGAATATGAATTTTAGGACGTTTGTTTGCATAAGTGTCAAAGTCATAGATGGGGACGATCGTGTTTAAACCATCATTCCCTCCCTTTAAACGAATCAAAACCAACACTCGATCATTATCAACCTCAGCCAAAGCAGCGGTTAACATTTGAGAATCTACTACGGAAAGTGTGCTGCTACCAAAAGAAATTGCACCAGCCCCTGCCACCCCCAGGGTCTTTAAAAAACCACGCCTGTCCCATTGCGCATGCTCTTCGTCATGGGCTTTACCTTTGTCTTTGTTGGCGCTGTTCTTTTTCATTTTAATTGAAATTCGGGAAGTGTTATAAAAAAACGCATCAGGTCATAAACTTGTCTTGGAACCGAGTCATCATTGATATTCCATGTCCCATCTTCAAAATAATTTTCTGGAACTTCACCCATAAAAACGGCTATGGCTTCCAAGCGCTCCTCCTCCTTCATTTCATAAGGACAAAACATAAAATCTTTTAATGCATTTACAATAGCGTAAGGTTCGGTTTCCTTTTCACCAACTAATGAAATAATTAATTTCTTAAATTGATTATTATTATTTTTCCAATATATTTTTAATAAATAATCTGCAAATTCCCATCGCTTGGGTAAGGTTTCAGAATTGATCCAATCGTGATTCCCTTGCCATCCAGCAACGTCAACAGGAGAGAAAACAATCTGCCCCATGTCTCTGCATTTGTTTCTAAATTGTCCCTCCAAATCAATCGAATCTTTAAAAGTGAATCCAAGAGTTTTATGCAATCCTACCATCAAGTCAACCGGGCTTTTTATTAAAACATTACTGTTTTTTACTTCAAAAAAATGCTCGCTTTTGAAAAGTTGACTGTAAACGGGGGCCAACTCGAAATTGTTTGAAATCAAAGTTGTGGCAAGTGATGAGACGATAGCATCATCAAGGGTAGGACTTATAAAATATTTATATAATTTTCCACAAATAAAGCTTGCGATAAGATCTTTCTTCTCTTCAAATAAGATATTAATTACATCATCATACCCCCAATTGCCTGTTCTACCAAAAATGCTTTTGCTGCCTTTATCAAAAGTGTTTTCATTAAAAGTAATAGGTCCAAATCTCACCGTTTTATTATAACCTGTCAAGGCTCTAGAGGTTTCGGTAATGTCTTCTTGAACATAACCATTTCCTTGCCCTAAAGTGAAAAGTTCATATAATTCTCTGCCATAGTTCTCATTCGGACTTGAGTTTTTGTTGTCATAGCCGTTGAGGTAACGCAACATTGCTGGAGTTAAACCAACCTGATGAACGAATGTTTTGAAATTGCCCAGTGCTTGAGTTTGTAACAAAGCATAATATTGATAAAGATAAGCCGGTTGATTAACGTCTAAATACTCGACCACAAAATGATTGCTCCAAAAGAGAACCAAGCGTTCTCTAAAAGCATTGTTTTGAAAATCAGCAAAGGCTTGTTTCTGCCAAATTGTATGATAATAGCCCTTGTTTTTTCCAGAATCATTAAATTCTTTATTGTCCCAAAAGCCCCATTCTGGAGCTTCCGTCGGGGGCAAATCCTTAGCTTCTTGGATTAATTCATCAACGACATCGCTTGGAGTCATAAGAAGATAGCGATTGATCGAGTTGAGATCAACACAGAATCCCATCCGCCTAAATAAAAGCTGTGCCTTTTCTTTATTCCAAGGATTTAAATTTGAAGGTTGGAATTCTTTCAATTTATTTTGCCCATTTGAGCGATAATTAAATATGTATTCTACTTAAGGTCTTTTCTTTTTGATTGTGTTTTTTAAAAAAAGTTTAAGTTTTATTATTAAAAAATATTAATCGATACAAATATATAGATCCGTCATCCACTAGGGTTTATAAAAAAGAATCTACTTTTTTATAAGCAGTTATGACCGCTTGCTCTCCTTCTTTGCCTTTCAATGAATTTCCGTGTTCCATTCCTAGAATACCATTAAACCCTTTAGTATGGATATGTTTAAATACATTTTTATAATTTATTTCTCCTGTAGTAGGTTCTTTTCTTCCTGGATTATCTCCTATTTGGATATAAGCGATTTCATCCCATGTAAGATCCATGTTTCGAATGATATGCCCTTCTGTTTTTTGAAGGTGATAGATGTCAAATAAAATTTTACATGCCGGACTATTAACTGCCTTACAAATCATATAAGTTTGATCAGAGCGCTGTAAATACAAGTCTGGGGAATCTGATAGTGGTTCTAAAACCATCGTTAATCCATGTGGTTCAAAAATTTCTGCTCCCCTGCGTAATGCTTCAATCACATGTCCATCTTGAACTCCAATAGGTAATCTTCTTTGATAACCTCCGGGTACAACAGTCATCCATTTTGCGTTCACACGTTTAGCTACTTCGACCGCTTTTTTACAACCCTCTAAGAATATATCAACATGCTCTTTTTTACCTGCCGCAAGAGTGTTATTCATATTACCACCTTTATCAACCACGAATACACCCATGCTCATATTATGTTTGGCAAGTGTTTCTCCCATTTTGGTTTGAGTTGCAATATCCCTTTTCATCATACCGTTATCTTCAAAAGCGGTAAAACCTTGATCCGCCATAAAGTTTAACTGATCAATAGGGTCATTTCCTGCATGATTTTTAAACATACCAAGATGAGGAGCATATTTTAAGTTAAAATTGTGTCCACCCACTAATCCATTTGATTCTGGAGAGTTAAAAGCGTTTACTCCTTGTATGCCAACACCTAAAATAGAGGCTGCTGCCGCGCTTTTTTTTATAAATGATCTTCTTTCCATTTAGTTGTATTTAAAAGTGATATTAGTAGAATTTTGTTTTTCCAGGAACAGGTATTTTATATCTGCCTTCACTATCTGGAAGTGTTGGTGGCGTGCTTGCCCAAGTCATCATTTCAGGCATCAGTTGTAAATCAGAATTTAGCGCCTGATCCCAAGTAATTACTTTACCCGAGTAAGTCGCCATTCTTCCCATGATAGCCGTCAATGTACTTTTTGCTCCATTTTCTGCATCTGCAATTACGTCTCCATTTCTAATTGAAGCAAATAATTTATCATGCTCTATTTGGTAGGGATTCCCGTCCCCTTTAATTTTCATAGAAGAAGAGGGGTTCTCTATTCCGTTATAATTATAACTAACATCACCGTCTAAGTTTTTAATGATCCCTTTTCGAGTTGAGACGGTCCCTTTGGTTCCTTGAAAATTTTCTTCAACTTTGTTCAAACATCCAGGCTGATGACGGCATTGACTAGAAATCACAGCTCCATTTGCATAACTGAATTCTACAAAATGATGATCAAAAATTTCTCCGTGATCTATTCCATTTCTAACTTCTCTTCCCCCCATTCCTTGTGCCTCTGTTGGATAGCCTCCTACAAACCAGTTGGCAACATCAATGTTATGGATGTGTTGTTCAAGTATATGATCCCCACACAACCAATTAAAATAGTACCAATTTCTCATCTGGTACTCTAACTCTGTCTGACCTGGTTGTCTTTCACGAACCCAAACACCTCTACTGTTCCAATTAACTTGACCGCTCATTATCTTCCCAACTTGCCCATCTTGAATTCTTGCATACAACTCAGTATACTTCTTTTGATAGTGACGCTGAAGTCCGACGACCACATTGAGTTTCTTTTGTTTGGCTATTTTAGCCACCTCTAAAACCTTCCTAATCCCAACAGGGTCAGTTGCTACAGGTTTTTCCATAAACACGTGCTTGTCATTTGCAATTGCGTATTCAAAATGATAGGGTCTAAATCCAGGGGGGGTTGTTAAAATCACAACATCAGCCATGTCAATGGCTTTTTTGTAAGCATCAAATCCTGAAAAACGGTGTTTTGGATTGACTTTTATTTTTTTAACACCGTCAAAGTGTTCTTGAATTCCAGCTAAACTTTTTTCAATTCTATCTGGAAATGCGTCGGCCATTGCAACCAACTCAGTGTTTTCATCCGCGGTTAAAGCTTGAACAATTGCGCCACTTCCTCGACCTCCACAACCGACCAAAGCTATTTTTAGCTTCTTCTCAGCGTGGACATTTGCCATGGCTTCAAGTGGCAAAGTAGCGGAAAGAATTCCCGTGGTCGCCAACGTTGTTCGTTTTACAAAATTTCTTCTTGACAGATTTTCATTTGATTTCATTTTTTTCTTTTTTAATTCCAATATGATTTTTGTTCTTCGGGGGGAGGGGGATTCACAGGGCGCACAATTCTGAACCCAACAAAGGGAGCGTCAGTATGCCACCAAAGACTCTTCGGTATTTGAGGGTCTCTTTTCTTCCATTGTTTAGAAGAAGGTCTTCGCGCAGCGCTTCTGAGTCTGCTTTCACTATCAGTCCATGCGCCACCTCTAACTGATTTCGGATAAGTTTTAGTGGGTTGAACATAAGGATTGATTGATTTTTTTCTTTTTCTTGATTTGTATACCGTCGGAACATATTGATCTAACGTCCACTCAGAAACATTTCCGTGCATGTCGTGCAATCCAAATGGATTGGGTTTTTTGACACCGACTTTTTGGTAAGCTCCATTACTATTGCCTTTATGCCAAGCATATTCATCCAAAAGGGAAGCATCATCGCCAAACGAATAGGCCGATTTTGTTCCTGCTCGACATGCATATTCCCATTCAGCTTCGGTCGGTAAACGATAAAAATTACCTGTCATTGCGGAAAGCCATTTGCAGAATTTAACGGCAGCCAATTGGGTCATGCAAATTGCAGGATACCCCTCTGTTCCCATTCCAAAACTCATTTCCACATAAGGCGCAGTAGCTCCTGAGACACCATCCACATCAATTGCCACATCGTTTCCTTCTACTTTTTCTGGTTTTTTACTGTCAATTTCTCTGGAAACAAATAGCTCATACAAGTCCCAAGTGATTTCATATTTTCCCATCCAAAAAGGCGCGATCTCAACCTCATGTTGTGGGCCTTCATCTCCAAAATGATTTTTCTCTGATTTTGGACTCCCCATCACAAAGCTACCTCCCGGAACATAAACCATGTCAATTTTTTCAGTAGTTCCTGGAATAGACTGTTGATAGGGTGTCTTATTTAAATCACTAATCTGATTAGAACTTAAGAAGATAACAAATGCTATTACTACTTTATAAATCATTTAATTTTTTACTTTTAAAGGCCACCCTAAAAATTGTTTTGCGGCTTCATTGGTCACATCAACATTACGAGGCCAACACTCAAATGTAACTTCATTTGAACTGGTGTCAAATCGAATAAAACCAAATCCAGAACCATTAGAATCAGAATCCGGATTTGCATAAGCATGCATTGTGATTTTATTGTTAAACCCATCTAAATATTGCCCAGTCCAAGGAAGCAAATTGTTGGCATTTTTCCCAGGTTTTTCATCTTCTGGCCACCACCATCGACTGTAATAATTATTAATAATGGCAGGGACTACAAATGCCCACGGACCATCATCAAATTCAGTTATTCCGTGCTTAATTAATGTCGGTAGATGTTGATCCCCTGCAATGTGAACTGCTCCCGCTTTTTTTATTAACTCAAGGGCTTTATCTCTTCCGTTTTGTGGCCATCCATTAGAATCTAAATCAGCATGCAATCGGTTACTTTGCTTCCCATGAAGGTGAGCGCCGCCACAAAAACCAGTTGCAGAGAGCACGGCTTTCATTCGATTTTGATCTGTATTTTCCCCCCATTGTTTCAAAAAATTTAACTGAAGATCTCCAAGTAGTTTTAACTCAGGAAGATTAATATCATCTGGATTATAATCTGGATTTAAAATGTGATCCGCTCTTGGCCCTTGAAGTGGAATCTTCCCATTGGGACCTGATTTAAACTTCCTGTCTTCTATAATCGCAAAGTCTATGCCTCCGATTACTAAATTGGTGAAGTAAGCCTTTATTCCTTGTTCCAGAGGTTCTTTGTGAAATGGATCTGGTAAATGTGAGGTTTGTGCCCGCTCTACCATTTTAACGTATTCAGGATGAAAAAAATATCCTCCATCGTTTCCATCAGGTCTCAAGGACTTTTTCCCGTTTTCTCCCCACAAATTTCCTTGACCAATGTCGTGGTCATCCGGAATGGTTATGGCAGGGCGCGTTCTAAAAACTTCTCTGAACTGTATCCCAAATTTCAACCAAGCAGCTGTGTGCTCTTTGTGGTCATAAGACTGATCTCCAGCAAAAAAAACGAGATCTGGATCTAGGGCATTAATATTTTTGACATAATTTTCACGATCTCCACGGTCTTTATTGCTATTACAGGAAAGAGCCGCTAGTTTAATTTCTTTTTTATCGATTGGATCTTTTCGTATCAGCCCTTCAAAACTTGCAGAAGAACCATGTAAAAGTTTATATCTATACGATTGATTCATGTCCCAGTTTTCAATCCTAAATTGAGCTGACCAACCCAGTTCGTTGACTTCTTGAGTCTGCACTTCTTCCCAGCGGTCATTTTGATAAATCGCCAATCTAACTGATCTCGTTTCTTTTGGGTAAAGCGGGAATAGCTGGGCCGATAATTTCAATGTATTGTTAGACGTTGTATAAATTCCAAAGGCGATTACTTTATCACGATCTACCTTCATGTCAATTATTTTTGAGACCCCGCGATTCCACCAATCATTTGTCGACAAGGTGTCTAATTTGGTGAAAGGAGCTTTTAAATAACTTTTTTCAGGTTTCTGTTGGCAAGAATAAAAGAATAAAATACTAAAAGAAAGAAAGAAAAACTGTGTTGTAGATTTGGTTGAAATCATTGATTTTGATTTATTGAGAAATGGTTTTGTTTGAAAGACAACTTTATTTATAAATTCTTAAACATAACACGCTAAATTACACGGGGAAATCACCGTTTAACCTTATTAAAATAATTACTCCCGCACATAATTTTAAAAGCAGAATTAACTTAAATATTATAAACTTATTGAATTATTCTAATACAATATATAAAAAATATGTGTTGATCCTGTAATTCTTAAAAATAATTAAAAACAGCAAAAACGATGTCCTGTAATGTCCTGCTTAAAATGAGTTCGAGAGACTAAAAACCAATCAAATAGCCAATTGAAAAACTGAGGAAGCCGTTTTGATTTATATCCGTTTCATTTCCAATTGCTTTCGGTGCATTAATTGCGTAAGCGAATTGAAAATCCCAATTTCCATAATCCGCCTCAAAAGGGAAGCTGAATTGTGTATTAATAAGGTCAAAAACATCTGTTTCAGCCACAATCGAATTGAATGAAGAAACTGAAATCTCCTCACTAATGGTCTGTTTACTAAATAGAAAGTTAAATCCTGGGCGAAAATCAAGTGTGAGTTTTTGATCTTCAATTAATTTGATTCTATATGCAGCATCTGCTGAAGCGTAAAAAGTGCTTGACCCTCCAAAAAGATAGCCTCCAGAGACCCTAATTTTAAGGTTTTTTTCGGTTAAAGAAATGGAGGTTGACAATCTATTTGGATTCAAATCGGAGGTGTTCGAAAGGAAAAAACTTCGAGAAAAAACTCCTGTCAGACTTAACTTCTCCTTCTTCCCTATGAATTTGGAATAACCTGTGCTTAAAGAGATCAAATCCCATTGTGGATCTAGTTTGCTATAGTATGCCGAGCCAATACTTAAAAAGAAATTATTGGAACTCATATAGGACAAACTCGGGGAGATTCCATATTGGTCAACACCAAAATCACGGCCAGCAAAATAAGCTTTATCGCTATAAGAAAATGAGGCATAAAGGAAACTCAACTTTTTAGCTTCAACGCCAAAACTATCTAAACCAAAAAGTTCATCAATAATATTGTCTAATTCTGACTCCTCTTCGTCTGTTTGAGAAAAAACAAAGCTGACAGAAAACAAAAAGACAATGAAAATAATTTTTTCCATTGTCTAAATATAGCAAAAAGTAGAAGATCCCTATTTGTTTGTAGGCCTCAAGCATTTTATTTTTTTCCACCCCCACCTTTTCTCATTCGATCCTTAATATTTTGTTTTCTCTCTTTCACTTTATCTTTTCGCCCCTTCATGTCTCCTTTATATTCTTTCATTTTCTCACGTCTTTCTTTGAGATTTTTTCCACGTTGTTTAATCGCAATCTTTTGTTTGTCAGTGAGGGATTTGGAAAACTCTCTTTTCAATTCCCTGACACTTTCTCTATTTACTTTGAGTAGTGTTTTTTGTATTTCAGAAAAAGATGACATCAATGCTTCTTGCTTTTGGCTCTTTGAAAGTTCTTTGTTGGAAAGAATCGATAGTTGTTCTTTAGATAAACTTTTCTTGAATGATGCTCGATTTTCTTTTACTAGAGTTCGTTGTGCTTCAAGCATTTCCAATTGCTTGGGGCTGAAGATTTTCTCCGGAGGCGGAGCGATATCCTGAGCCACAGAAAACTGGGTTGAGATCAGACTCAAAATTAAAATTAAAATTAATGAAAAATATTTTATCGTTTTCATGATCATTTTTCGTTTCTTAATTAACAATTTGAAGGACATATTCTTCTTCAAACCAATCATCAAATTCATTGTCTTCTACAAATAGAGACTCGATGGTTGTGTCGTTAGAGACAACGATCTCCTCGGAGAGTGTTATGTTTTGATCGTCGATAGAATTATCAGACTTCACCACACTGTTGTAAAGGGTTACGGTCAATAAAACCATTATAGAAGCAGCAATTGCATAGGTCCATTTGTATTGAAATAAACTTCTGACTTTAGGAGTAGTCTTTGTTTTTTTCGACTGCTGAGATTCTTCTGATAGGACAACATTTTCAAATTTTTCAGCCCAGATCTCTTCTTTACTTTTGCCCAAAGGAATTTCAACTTTATTTAAAAAGTCATTTATTTCCTGCTCTGAATTTTTGTTTTTATTCATGATGCTCCAAGATTTGTTTTAAGTGTTTTTAATGCTTGACCCATTCTTTTTTCTATTGCCTTATTGCTCAACCCTAAACTTTCGGCAATTTCGCTATAGGTTAAGCCCCCCATTTTATTCATCAGCAATACAGTGCGCTGTTTCTCGGGCAATTCTGCTAGCGCCTTCTCAAATTCTTTTTTCTTTTCATTGTAAAAATCCCCATCTTCCGCTTCATTAATAATCTTAAAGTCTAAAGTATTAATGTAATTACTTTCTACCTTTTTATGTCTTAAATGGCTGATAAAATCTTCTCCAGCCATTTTATACAATAGGCTCTTAATGTTGCCATCGGCTATTTCCATTTTCTTTATCCAAACTTTCATAAAGACATTCTGGGCAATGTCACTTGACAAATCCCGATCCCCTGACCGGTAGATCAAATATCTCCTGATGGCGTCAAAATGTGCGTCGTAAACCATTTTAAACTCTTGAGCTGTCAAATTTATTTTTTTTTAATAATCCCTCTAGAGAAATCTAAAGGGATTATTGAACAATAATTAACTAATTTAAACAAAATGAACTAGATGTATTATTAAGATTTTTTCTTTTTCTTTTTGAGGATATTTTTAAATCGATCTCCTCTTTTGATATCTTTCAAATCTACAGTTTCTATTTCGCCATCTTTGGTGATCTCAACCAAAGTGTCACAAGTACCGTCTCCAAAATCTGTGAGGATTGTACTCTCCCCGTCCGTAGTTGTTTTTATACCTTCAACTGGCACTTTACCTCTTTTTAATTTACCATCAATATCACAATTGTAAACAAATTTTATTGGAGAAGTAATTTCCATGCTAAAGCTTACTCCTTCTGTACTTATTCCCGAAGATGAACCTGTCAGCGTGCTGTATGCTCTTACACCGTCTTCTTTACTTGTATACCTTGTCATTTCAGATGACTTTGTAGAAAAAGTACCGTCTTCATAAATCATTTTTCCACCAGAATGTGTGGTCTGAGTGGTTCTATTCCCATTTTCATCTATCGTTAAAATTTCTGATCTACGGGTTCCTTCTATTTTTACATCGTTCATGTAAAAATCACTGTATTCGACTTGTCTAAAGCTTCCTACCTCATTCCGAGTTTCTGAATAGGTAATGACAATGGTTCCACGGCGAAGTTGACCTCTTTTTCCATAGCACTCGCCTGAGAATGTAACGGTTTTGATATTGTTTTCTTCATCATCATCAACTGTTGCACACTTACCATACTTGTCCCCTTCAAAATGTTTCGGTCCTCTGTCAGCAGTTGCTTCTGCACTTCTAGAAGAACTTGCAGATCGGTCTGTGAGCTCCATACTTTCAGCTACCATTTCATCAATATCCTCATTAAAAGAAAGTGAATTAATGGTTTCTAAGACAGTTGTTGTGCTTAAGTTTTCGGAAAAGCTACTTTCTGATCCTTTATCGCAAGCAATAAAAGAAGTGGCAATTAATACTAAAGTAGAAAGGTTTGTTAATTTCATGATGTGTAATTTTAAGTGTTATATCTATAACCCGATTGAGATTTTCAACACCCTACTTTTAGGTTAAAAAATTATTTAAATATTATATTCTTTTCATTTATAGAAGGAAATTGTGCCCCCACTTCTTTATACCATTTATGAAGTTCTTCGCGCATTGCCGTTGCGATTTCAGGCTTTTCATCAACAAGACTGACCTGCTCTCCAATATCATTACTTAAATCATAGAGTTCTATTTGTCCCTTTTCATTTTTAAGCATTTGTTCGTGCCATTCTATCAATTTATAATTTTTCCAACGCATCGCACTGGCTGGAACCATTCCAGAACCTTTGTGATAATGAGGATAATGCCAAAAGAGTTTTTCTCTCTTTAGGCCCTCTTGTTTGAACGCAGGGATCATGCTAATTCCATCTAATTTGTTTTCCTCATCTGGAACAACGCCTACAAGTTCCATAAAAGATTGCATAAAGTCTACAGAGGATATCATCGCATCAGAAGTTGTCCCTGGTTTAATTTTTCTTGGCCAACGAACAATTAACGGGACTCTAATTCCCCCTTCGTAGAGCCATCCTTTTCCTTTACGGAATGGTTTTTGAAAAGCATAGGCGTCTTTCCCTCCATTGTCTGAATAAAAAATGACCAGCGTATTATCACTGATTCCCAATTCTTGAATGGTATTCAATATATCCCCTACACTATTATCTAACTCTTGAACCATCGATGCGATTATAGGATGGTTTTCTGGTTTGTTATTTTGATCCTTTTGTTCGTATTTCTTAATCAACTCACTTTTAGAAACCAGCGGATCATGAATCGCATTATGAGAAAGCATTAAAAAAAAAGGTTTTTTCAATTTTCTTTTCATGAAATCAATTCCCAACTTGGAAATTGTATCGATATTATGAGCATCATTCTCGGGCTCTTGCCATGCTCTTTTCATGGATCGGATTGGTTTGTAAGTCACAAAAGAAGCGTCAAACCCCTGCTTGTCTGGATTGTGCGAAATGCTTTTGGGAGGTGTTTTTTCTTTACTGAGGTGCCACTTTCCAAAAAGGGCAGTTTCGTAACCAGCTGTTTTTAACATCTCGGCAATCGTAATCTCTTCCAATGGAAGAAATTTCTGCCAATTATCGGGAACTAAAAGTGGCTTATTTTTTGGACTAGACCCTACAAGATAATTGGTGAGGTGAAGTCGTGCTGGATGCTTCCCCGTCATAATCGAAGCACGGGTAGGCGAACATATCGCTGCTGCAGTATAGGCCTGTTGAAACAACATCCCTTCTTCCGAAAGGCGGTCTATGTTTGGAGTTTCATAATAAGCGTTTCCATAAGAGCTTACTTGATCTGTACCCAGATCGTCTGCTAGAATAAACACAATATTAGGAAGATTCGGCTCGTTGTGACAGCCATAAAAAGTCATTAAAACGAACAAAAAAATAAAGGTTTTCATTAAAATTTAATTTTATAAGTTAATTAAACTCGGGACTGGAGCTTTGACCCTATCCACCCAAGAGGTGATTTCCTCCCTCATTCTTGATGCGATTTCTAATTCTATTAGGCTAAGATCTAATTGCTCTCCAATGTCCTTTTTAATATTAAACAATTCCATCCGATCGTATTCATAATAATATATGGCTTTATAATCTCCTGAGATCATCGTCGTGGATGGAACTGCCCGCCAATAATTTTTTGTGCCATCATAAGCAGGAAGAATTGACGCTTTGCCTTTCCCCAGGTATAAGGGGAAATGAAAAAATATATTTCGGTTTTTATCAAAAGGTTTGTTATTAAATAACGGAACAATCGAACGCCCATCTACTGTTTGATTTTCGAATAATTTAGTGTTACTGATTTCCGCAAAAGTCGGCATCATATCCACCCCAGTTACTGCGACGTCGGTTTTAGAATCTGGAGGAATTACTCCGGGCCACTTTACGCAAAAAGGCACGCGAATTCCCCCCTCATAATAGGTTCCTTTTCCTGCTCTCAAGGGTAAATTTGATGTTCTGTCTAGAAGTCCTCCATTGTCTGAGGTAAAAAACACCACCGTGTTTTCCTCTAAACCCAATTCCTCTAGTTTTTTAAGAACCCTACCAACGCTTAGGTCTACTTGCTCGACCTCAGCAGCATAAACTGGGTCAAACTCTTGCCAAAGTGGATTCGTTCTGTTTTTCTTTTCGAAGTATTCAATTCTATCTTTTCTAGCAACGATTGGCGTGTGAACTTCCCAATGTGACAGATACAAAAAGAAGGGAGATCTCTGGTGGTTTTCAATAAAAGCTATGGCACCGTCTGTCAATTTTTCTGCGACATGAATGTCTTTATAAAATCGAGCTTCATCTCCGTTTTTGTTGGTATAAAACTGTGGTTCTCCATTTGCAGAACTGAAGTCAAAACCTTGGTTACTGTCTCCCAAATGCCATTTTCCAAACCGTGCTGAAACATATCCCGATTGCTTTAAAAGTTCCGCTAAGGAAATGAACTCATCATCAACCTGATTTATGTTTACTGGAAATGTGTTAAAAGTAGCATCTTGATTCTTGGTAGGGACTTTATAACGCATTTTCGAAACCAAACCTCCACGAGAAACACCCTGAGGCAAATAGACCTTATGACGTGGAGTATAGGTTCCTGTAAGTAAACAAGCTCTTGAAGGAGCACAATTTGCAGCCCCCGGATAAAACCTATTCATAACCATTCCTTCTTTTGCCAATCGGTCAATGTTGGGCGTTTCATAAAACTGCTGTCCATTGTAACCTACATCCATCCAACCTAAATCATCAGCAATAATAAAAACGATATTGGGGGGAGGTGTCACAGTAGTTTGTGAAAAGATGGTTTGCGATATAAAAAGTCCAAAAAGCAACACCGTAAAACGTCGAGTAATGGCCTGGTTCGATTTCATAATTTTGAATAATAATTTCTTTAAAGTAAACAAATAAATTTTTATGACTTAAAAACAGTTCCTTGCGCTTTTGTCCAAATGCCATATTAATCTTAATTATTTGTTATTTTTGATTGATTTAAATCTCACCGATGGATATAAGACTTCAGGAAGTTAAAGTGTTTTTGTACAGAATTCTATTGGTCTATTTCAGTTACACAATTTGTCGACTTCTTTTTTATTACTTCAATCAAGATTTAATTCAAGTTACAGGTTTTATGCAGCTCCTAGAGCTTTGTTATTTCGGACTCCGATTTGACAATACGGCCATTGCTTATACCAATATGCCGTTTATCTTACTGTCAATCCTTCCTATTATTAAAATCACTTCGGAAGGTTATCAGAGGTTTTTAATTTGGATCTATTTTACTTTTAATACTTTGGGAATGCTCATCAACTTCATCGACTTTGCCTATTATCGGTTTAATTTAAATCGGATGATGATGAATGTTATGGAAACGATTCAGTCAGAATCGAATAAATCAGTATTACTTTTTCACTTCCTCGCTACCTATTTTCATCTCCTTATATTATTTGTCGTTATATTGGTTGCTTGGATTTGGGCATACAAAAAGGTTAAAGTAATTCCCTCTGGAATTCTCAGTTACACCAAATACACCCTCAGTTCTCTGATCTTCTTTTTTGGAACTGTTACTCTAACAATCATGGGTGCTCGAGGAGGGGATTTTAAAAAAAGTACGCGGCCAATATCATTGATTGACGCAATGGACAATGTCGACAATCCGCAGCACGCTGACTTGGTATTGAACAGTACTTTTACATTAATTAGAACCATTAATAAAAATAAATTCAAGAAGTCAAATCGCTACAGCGAGCAAGAAGTTAATCAAATACTAAGTCCCACAAAGCAATATCCTCAAGCTGAAAAATTAGAACCCAAGCCCAATGTTATAATCTTTATTCTTGAAAGCATGGGCAGAGAATATTGGGGAACATTAAATGAAGGATATGACATCCCTGACTTTGTGAGTTATACTCCTTTTTTAGATTCACTTTCTAAGCAGAGTTTGATCTTTCCGAATGCATTTGCCACCAGCAGAAAATCAATTCATGGAATGCCCTCTATTTTGGCTGGAATTCCTTCGTTCGAAGTTTCCTATGCCTCATCGCCCTATGCCAAACAAAAAGTTCAATCAATCGTTTCTGTTGCGAATGACCTCGATTATGACACTTCTTTTTTTCATGGAGCATCCAATGGATCTATGGGGTTTTTGGGGTTTTCAAATACATTGGGATTTAATCATTATTATGGCCGTACAGAGTTTAACGACGAAAAGGAATTTGATGGGTTTTGGGGCATTTGGGACGAACCCTTTTTGCAATACATGAAGTCTGTTTTAGATACAAAATCAACGCCTTTTCTGAGTACTGTATTTACAATTACTTCTCATGAGCCTTATATTATTCCCAAGAAGTACGACGGTCAGTTTGACAAGGGCTTTATCCCCATGCATCAATGTGTTGGGTATACTGATTATGCGTTAAAACAATTCTTTGAAAAAAGCAAAAAAGAGCCTTGGTTTGAAAACACAATCTTTGTTTTTACAGCAGACCATGGGAATCAATCTCATTTTCCGTTTTATGAAGAAACTGTCAACCGTTTTGCCAATCCGATAATGTTCTACAAGCCCAATGATACGCTCAAGGGCATTGACAACACACTCGCAAGCCACATGGATATTTTTCCAACCATTGCTGATCTTATCGGCTATGAAGAGCCCTTTAGGAGTTGGGGGAGAAGTTTGATTTCTGATGAACAACAAAGTCCATTTGTAATCAATTATTTTAGTGGAGGGAGTTATTTCATGATGGACGAAAAATACATCTGTGTTCATGATGGAGGGAAAGCAATTGGATTTTATGACAGCAAGGATAAAAATATGCAAAACAATCTGATTGCTGAACGAAATGATTCGATGAATCAATTGGAAAAAAAGTGTGGAGTTTTCCTTCAAAATTACTTTAACAGTATTGTAGACAATAAAATGCATCCAATAAAAAGCGAAGAGTGAAAAAGATTTATTTTATTATAAAACCGCTTTCACCAAGCAAATCAAAGCGGCTTGAATCTCTTATAAAAACTACTTTTAAAGAGGAGGCCGTGACCCTTTTTCTATGGAAGTCTCTTTACAAAGGTCATGCGATCGAGTTGTCAAAAAAAGCAGTCGATGAAAAAGCTGATGTCATTGTCGCTTGTGGAGGAGATGGAACTATTAATGAGGTGGGACAGGCCATGGTTCATCGTGCAATTCCTCTTGGAATTATTCCCTTAGGCTCGGGAAATGGTTTGGCAAGACACTTAAAAATCTCTTTGAACAACGCCAAGGCGGTGCAAAATATTTTAATCCGTAAAACAGTGCCCTTTGATGTAGGAAGTGTTAATGATAATTATTTTTTCTGTAACATGGGAATGGGTTTTGAAGCGCGCTTTATTCAACAATATGGAAAGAATAAATCTCATGGTTTATGGGCCTATTTTATAGCTTTTATCAATGCTTTGAGTGTTTTTAAACGTCCTGAAATACAGGTTGAATATGAGGGGCTGAAGAAAAAAATGGAACCTTTTATTTTTATGCTTTCCAACACAAATCAACAAGGATATAATTTTTCAATTACCAAAGACGCCAAGAGTGATGATGGAAAATTAAAAATGGTGTGGATGGAAAAACCTTCTTGGTTAACCCTCGTGCGGTTTGCTTCTCAAGTATTGTTTTATGAAAGAATTAGGCTTAAAAAATTCAATTCGATTAGCGTTAAAGAACTTAGAGTTACTCCAACCAACACTAAAAAAATCCTGATCCAAATTGATGGAGAACATTTACCTCTGAAAGACGACTTCTTAAAGATCATTACTCTAAAACATGCTTTAGAAGTGATTGTTCCTGTCTAATAAACTAAAAAAAGCTCCCCGTTATACTGGAAAGCTTCTCATCAGTTGCTAAACTTTTGGTTTCCCAATTTTAACAACACACAACGTCTTTATACTATAAAGGATTATATATTAATCCAAATGTTTTTTATTATTAAATTCATACAAAGTTACTAAAACAAGTTAAATAATTGAATGTTAAGTGATTTAATTAATTTAATTGCGGGCATATTGAGTGAAAAAACCTTTGTTTTAACCATTGTAAAGTATGGCAGAGTCTTCCCTCTGGCTTTGCTGATATCGTGTTTCTCAGTAAAGAATATTTGTCAAGCTTAGAAAAAATCAGATCCTGATGGTTGTAATAAGTTAATGAAAGACAGTTATTTAGGAATAAAAGAAAGGAAAAAAGGTCTTAAATCTCTTTTAACCTATATGTTTGGAAACTCTAAACATTTATGGATGTGGGATTACAATTCACTATCAAAAGTTTTGGCTGAAGTTGGTTTTACCAAAATCAGACGATGTAAATTTAATGACGCTGATGATAAAATGTTTCTTTCAGTAGAGAACAAAGAAAGATTCGAAAACTGTTTGTCTATTGAGGTCGTCAAATAGTAAAACTATGGATTTCGCTTCACAAAAACCTTGATCAACAAAGACAAAACAGATTTGTTTTTTTGGAAAGACGAACGGTTTAAAACCTGCTAACATTCTGGAATAAAAATACCCCACTTATTGTGGGGTATTTAAAGCCATTTTGCGGTCTGGACGGGACTCGTCTAACAGTTTAATTTGATTTAATTTTTTAAAAAGAACTTAAAACTATCCACTAAATATAGGGGTTTTTTTAATTTTTTTACTTTTTTTACTTTTTTTCATTTTATTTAATCCTTTTTAATAGCTTTGAACCATCCGTAAATTCATCCGTAATGGGCTTTTTTTTAGATGGCAAACAAAATTATGTACTTCTTCATTTTTACTTAAACGGTAAACTATGTAAATACAGCACTAAAATAAAGATTGACAGATCAGAATGGGATTTGTCCATTCAAAGGCCCAAAGTTAGAAGAGGAGCTGCTGGTGAACAAAACAGAAAAATTACTGATGAACTTAACGAATACCAGAGAGCTTTTAATACTTTAAAAGAAAAGTACAAGGAGAGTTTAACTAAGGAAATTGTAAAAGAAAAGTTCAACATCCATTTTCACCTTGCCCAAGCAGTAAAAAAACTTACTTACTCAGACTACTTTGAAATATTTATTGAGCAAAAGAAAAATTCTGGCTCTGTTCAGAAAGACAGTTGGGAAAAATACACTCGGATTCATACAGCTATTTTAGAAATGCAAAAGAAATCTAAAAGGACTTATTATCTTCAAAGCTTTGATAATGCGTTTTTAATGAATTTTATATCCTATTTCCGAAACGAAAAAAATATCTCTGACAATACTTTAAAAAGAAAAATAGGTCATTTTAGATCATTTTTAAATTGGTGCGTAAACAATGGATATAGCGTAAATACAGCTTATAAGACTTTTAACATTAAACCCAGGGAAACATCACATGTAAGCCTTACAGATGCAGAATTAAAAATCTTGGAGGAGATTGAACTTGATGAGGCCCTAAGCTATTATCGAGACCTTTTTTTAATTGGCATTTACTCAGGCCAGAGGTATTCAGATTATGGAAGGTTTAACAAAAAACATGTTGATGGAGACAACATTGTAATAAGAGCAAAAAAGACTGGTCAGTTTTCATACATTCCATTAAACCCTAAGCTAAAAAGGATTTTAAACAAATATGACTGGATGCTTAAAAAAATAGCTAGTCAAAATTTTAATATAAACATTCAAAAGATTTGCAGGATTGCAGGGTTTGATGAAATTATTCAAACCGATAAGTTCTATGGTAATAAAAAGGTTTCTAAGGACATCCCCAGGTGGAAGCTAATAACCTCGCACACCGCTCGTAGAACCTTTGTAACGCTCTCAGCACATCGCAATGTGCCTCATTCGTTAATTATGCAGGTGACAGGAATAAAGAGCGTTAAAACGCTTCAGGGGTATATTAAATTCGACAAGGAAAGGCTAAACAAGTCTATTATTGATGCTTGGAGTTAATATAAGAACTAGAATATTTTAAACTAGCTTTATACAGCCACTCTTCCCAATGTTGAATTTTAGCTAACGCTCCAAATAATGTTAACAATAAATTTCCAACAACTAAAAACCACACGGTTTTAATTCCAATTTTAAAGTCTTGATTTTCCATTTATTTTAATATTAGGTATTTTTATTTATTGTCAGTTTTGTTTTCGTTAAATGCCACACAACGTTGTTGTATATGGCTCGTAGCGTGTAAATTACGATAATTATTCGGTTAAGCACGAGCCCAATTTTTCAATTTTCTTATTACCTTTTTTTTCAATAAGCCAAATTAAAAAAATTGGCGGACTTCGCAAATATGCCCGAACTTCCGATTAATCAACTAACTAGCTATGAGTTATATATCTTGTTGGCATTTCGTTTTTCCTTTATATTCTATTCAGTAGATATTTATTTAAGTTTTCCTTCCGAAAAAAGTCTTCTTATCTCTTTTTTATCAAACTTACCAACGCTAGTTTTGGGAACTTCATTTAAATAAACATAGTCTTTGGGGATTTGATATTTTACAAAGTCTTTGGATAAAAATTCAATTAATTCTTTATCAAAAATTTCATTCACATTATTTGCCATGACTATGGAAGCTAAAGGTCTTTCTACCCATTTTTCATCTGGTATTGCAATCACAGCTGCTTCTTTAATTTTTGGATGGGCCATTAAAGCGGATTCTAGTTCTACACTTGATATCCATTCACCACCACTTTTTATTAGGTCTTTGGTTCTATCCTTAATTTCCATATAACCATCTTCATCAATTGTACTCACATCACCAGTTTTAAACCAGCCGTCTTCTGTAAATTTTTCTTGAGTATTCGTTTTGAAATAAGAGCTTATAGACCACGCTCCTTTTACTTGTAATTCTCCCATTGTTTTACCATCTCTCGAGGCAACAGTGCCATCATCTAAAACAACTCTTAATTCCATACCAGGAAATGTAATGCCTTGTTTTGCACGAATATTTAATTTTTCATTTTCAGTTAAACTCGCATGTTTAGGCTGTTCTCTACTTACTGTTCCTAAAGGTGATATTTCAGTCATTCCCCAAGCATGAATACTTTTTATTCCGAAATCTTTTTCAAAATTTTCAATAAGACTTTTAGGTAGGGTAGAACCACCTATGAGAGATTCTTGGAGTGCTAGTTTTTCTTTTGGGGGATTTTTTTTCAAGGCTTCATAAACTCCGAGCCATATGGTAGGAACACCGTTGGACTTAGTTACTTTTTCTTCTTTAAGAATTTTAATAATGGCTTCAGGTTGTAAATGTGAAGAAGGAAGTACCATATTAGATCCAGACATTAGACATAAGTATGGATAGCCCCATGCCATTACATGAAACTGGGGTACAATTAATAAAACAGTGTCGTTATTGTTGAAATTTCCAGCATTCGGTGACATAATAGTTATTGCATGTAAAAAAGTGGATCGATGAGAAGACAAAGCTCCTTTTGGAAAACCTGTTGTGCCACTGGTATAAGACAAGCTGCTAGCATCATTTTCATTTATAGTAGGCCATTTAAACTCTTCTGATTGGCACGCTAATAAATCTTCATAATGTAATGTGTTTTGTAAAGTTGTTGTAAAATCTTTAGCGGCATTTATTAAGACGTAATGTTCTACAGTTTTGAGTAATGGAGCAATTTTTTCTAAATGTGGAACTAATGTAGCATCTACAAATATTACTTTATCTTCCGAGTTATTGATAATATATTCTGTTTGTTGACTTGACAATCGAATATTTATAGGGTGACAAATAGCACCTATACCAGATATTCCATAGTATAATTCTACATGAGAGTTATGATTCCAAGCAAAAGTGCCCACTATATCGTCTTTTGTGATTCCTAATTTTTGAGTTAATGCATTGGCTAGCTTTTTGCAACGCTCATACATATCACCAAAACGATATTCATGTCTGGTTCCATCTGGTAAATGGCTTATTATTTTTTTATGATGATACACGCTGTTACCATACTCAAGAATAGTATTTGTTGTCAGTGGGTAATCCATTATCAATCCTTTCATGCTTAAAGATTTATTATATTCTAATTTTTACTATTGAACACTTTTTAATTTTTTATTGAAACACCTCTCCCTATTATTATAAATGAATGCTCTGAATCTTTTCCACAAGCACAAATCAGTAAAAAAAGACTTAAAACAAGTAGTAACTTTTTCACAATATTGATTATTAGATGTTTAAAGAAATGAAAAGATAACTAAAATATAATTATCATAAAAAACCCCCTGTGGAGTCAGGGGGCTTAATTCTAGAAAAGGTGGAAAGTACACCACCTAATCCAGAGAATGAGTATTAAAATTAAAAGTGCAGGTTCTGCTAAATCTGTTGTGTGATTTAAATTAAGATAGTATTGGTATATTGTGATGTAAATAGATTCTATGAAAACCACATCTTATTATGCTTAATAAGAGTTTGACTTTAATGCTGATACTCCCTTTGTTTTTATTTTCTCAAACCAAAAAAAATAATGGTTTTCAAAGCGTTACTCCAGCAAAACTACTTGAAAGAGGAGATTCGGATGATGGTTTTAAAGGAATCTCTTTAGGCATTCTATTTCAGGGACAATCTAAATATCCTAACCCATATTATGGTCCTAAAGTTGATGGATTATTTAATAATGGCGCTTATCATTTTACAATTGATTTTTATTATAAAAAATTCATTGTGGGTTTCCAATTATCAGATGAATTCCTGTATTTAGAAAAGTTTGATAATAATGGAGCTGTATGGAAGCCTAGGGGGTTTAATGGAAGTTATTCCTCTCTGACAAGATCTTATTGGCTCACCCTGGGATATAACATTATAAGCAACCTAAATGTAAAGTTAGGAGTGGGCTTTAGAAGTGGACCAAAAGAATCACTTACAAACAAAAACTTTACAGTATCTCAAGTTGCTGAAGGCTATGACTTTTCAGATCCTTTGAATGTTATAAATACTTTAAAGCAATTAGATGAGTTTAGTGAAATAGATTATTCACTATCGATTACCTACCCCATAAAAGTTTATGGCAAATTTGGTCTTGTCCCTGAACTTGGATACACAATTAAACACGCAGGAGTGTTAACAGGAATTAGCATTATTTACCAATGATCGGAATCAATAGATTGTTAGCCCTTTTTGTATTGTTGTTATTCAATGGTTGTTTTAATCACGATCCAATAGAAGATAATACTATTAAATACACTCTAGAGTTTTCTGCTGAAACAGGTGGATCGGTAAGCTCGCCAGGAGGGCTTTACTATTTAGGAGAAACAGTAACTATTACTGCTACGCCTGATTCAGATTATTTTTTTTCAGGATGGTCTGATGGTACGTCTACTAGTTCTCTAACGATACTGGTTAGTTCAGACCAAACCATTACGGCTTCATTTAGTTTGATAGACGTAATATTACCGGCTATTACATTAACAGGATCATCTACAATAGAGCTAACCATAGGAAACACTTTTACAGACCCTGGAGCAACTGCCACGGATAATATAGATGGTGATCTTACGTCTTCAATAATAACCTCAGGAACAGTTGACACTTCATCTACAGGCTCTTATACGATAAGCTATAGTATTTCAGATGCTACCGGAAATAGCGCCTCTGTAACTAGAACGGTTGTTGTAAATAAAGACACCACAGCTCCTATGATTACATTAACAGGATCATCTACAGTCTATCTTGGATCAGGAATTACCTTTACAGACCCTGGAGCAACTGCCACGGATAATATAGATGGTGACCTTACCTCTTCAATAATAACCTCAGGAACGATTGATTATTCTAAGACTGGAACATATTCAATAACCTATTCTGTTTCTGATATTGTTGGAAATAGCGCCTCTGTAACAAGAACGGTTGTTGTAGGTGTAGCTTTGTCAATTTATTTTGATAACGAGATATGTAAATGTCCTACTGCAACAGTAGGAGACACAGAAGTGATTAATGGAGTAACCTATACGGTGGTGGATAATACATCTATAAAAACTCAAGTTGCAGCAGCTAATTATAATTTATGTACAACACCTGTAACTAATATGATTGAGCTCTTTAGAAACAACACCTCATTTAACTCTGATATAAGTTTTTGGGATACCGCAGCAGTTACTGATATGGGTTTTATGTTTTATCAGGCAACTTCTTTTAATCAAGATATAGGCTCTTGGAATACTTCGAATGTCACTTATATGCGTTTTATGTTTAATCAGGCAACTGCATTCAATCAAGATATAGGTTCTTGGAATACTGCAGCTGTTACTAATATGCAGGAAATGTTTTCTAATGCCAAAGCATTTAACCAAAACATAGGCTCTTGGAATACTTCGAATGTCACTAATATCAGGGGTGTGTTTTATCAAGCTTCTGAATTCAATCAAGATATAGGCTCCTGGAATACTGCAGCAGTTACTAATATGGAGGCTATGTTTAATTCAGCAACTTCTTTCAATCAAAATATAGGCTCTTGGAATACTGCAGCTGTTACTGATATGGGAGGTATGTTTCTACAAGCAACTTCATTTAATCAAGACATTGGGAATTGGGATACCTCAAAAGTGACTGATATGGAGTATATGTTTAATCAGGCAACTTCTTTCAATCAAAACCTAACAGGTTGGTGTGTCACAAATATTACAACTGAACCAACTGCTTTTGCACCAGGTTCATCCTTAATAAACGTTAACAGACCGGTGTGGGGGACTTGTCCAATAGAAGATAATGTAGCATCGTCAATTTATTTTGAGAACAATACCTGTAAATGTCCTACTGCAACAGTAGGAGACACAGAAGTGATTAATGGAGTAACCT
>OJHK01000147.1_pt1 | contig 58846 bp, 51 predicted proteins | sample 1595161 | NCBI WGS metagenome assembly OJHK01 (sample SAMN05416842, study PRJEB24817) | seawater metagenome | isolation source: Sea water | place: Canada:Atlantic | collected 2013-07 | reverse complement strand
GATGTAGAGAGGTCTCGTGGGCTCGGAGATGTGTATAAGAGACAGACGTTATTTTTTACATAATCCAAATATATTTTCAAGTCATTAATTTGCAGATTAATTAAGAATTAACTGTCGATTAATTTTTACTATTTGTACTTAATTTTTTTCAAACTATGCTACTGTTTTGATTCTTTCAAATTATAATTACAAGTAAATATATTATTGTCAAGCCTTTATATTTAGCTATTGTCCGTTGCTTTTTATAGGGTAATTATTTTCCTTATGAATTTTTTAGTACAAACACTTTAACAATTTTACAATAAATGACCAAACTTACTATTTTGCAAGGTCATGCTTTGTAAAATGCACTACATCGTTATAGTTGCAGATGTTATTTATTTGTAATTAAGAAGATTAAGCCAAAATTAACTCGTCATTAATCGCTATTTAATCCTTTAATTAATCAATTGACGTTAGTTTTACTTTATAATTTTTAGTGTCTATTTACTTTTTTTAGCGTGTTTAATTTTCTCTCCCAGATCTTTTAATGTGTTACACTAAATAAAAAGTTAATACAACTCAAGAATTAAAATCGAATTAAATAATTAACCAAATAATTTAAAACATGAAACAAAAACAACTAATTAGTTTTAAAAACGTGCATTGCCCGTTATTTAGTTTTAAGCTAAAACTTAGTTCATTTCTTTTTTTTATGACACTATTTTCTGTTTTAGCTCAGGGATATTCCCAGGTAAGAATAACAGGTAATATTTCAGATTCAAATGGAACTCCATTAATAGGTGCTAGTGTTGTTGAAAAAGGCACAAATAATGGTACCCAATCTGACTTTGATGGAAATTTTCTAATTGAAAATGTAAAAAATGATGGAACTTTAATTTTTAGCTATATAGGTTTTAAATCTATAGAAGTTTCAGTCATAGGCAAATCTACTATCAACGCTGTACTCACTGAAGATCTTAATAATTTAGATGAAGTTGTATTAATAGGTTACGGTAGTCAGAGAAAATCTGATCTTACTGGGGCAGTCGGTCGTGTGAAAACTAGCCAATTGATGGAACGTCCTGTTGCTACAATTAATCAAGCGTTAATGGGTAAAGTTGCTGGGGTTCAAATAAACACCGCTAGTGGCAGACCTGGTGGAAGAACTAAAGTTCGTATAAGAGGTATTAGTTCTATTAATACGGGTAATGACCCACTTTATGTAGTAGATGGCGTTCAGTTACCTCAGGGTGAAGCCAGACAAGGTCAAGGTAATACTGCAATAGATTATATTAATCCAGCAGATATTGTTTCTATAGAAGTACTTAAAGACGCTTCTTCAACAGCTATTTATGGAGCCAGAGGCGCTAATGGTGTAATATTAGTAACAACAAAAAAGGGAAAATCTGGTGAGACTAAATTTACTTACAATTCTGAATATTTTATAAACTCATATGGTCCAAATGCGATACCTGATAGACTAAATTCAGAACAATTTCAAATGGTTGAGCAATTAGCTTGGGAAAATTCTGAGAAATTTGATCCTACGGGATGGGCAGCAGGGAATTACGCAAATCAAGAGCCTAATCAAAAGAGACAGGGTGCTTTTCTTGGGGACCTTGTGAATGAACTATTTGATTCAAATGGTAGAGCTAATTATGATACAGATTGGTATAATGAGCTTTTACAGCGCAGGGTATCTCAAAATCATCAGTTTGGATTTTCTGGTGGTAATGAAAAAACAACCTATAATGCCTCTGTTGGTCTAAGAGATGAAAGAGGCCTTCTTATAAATTCTTACGTGAAAAGATACTCCACAAGATTTAATATGGAGAGTGAGGTTAATTCATGGTTAAAAATTGGTGGGACAGTAGATTTTAGTGTTCGACAAGAAAGATTTCAAGATACTGGTGAATGGGTATTTGCTAATGCAACCAAAGCCTTTCCATTTATGCCAGTACAATATGCGACTGGAAATAGCCCATTCTTCCCTCCATGGTTTTTAAATTATGCAACTAATTTAGAATATGGTTTTGGTACTGCAGCTGGTGGAGGTTTTATGTGGAATCCAGTTATGGATTTAAAAGATCGTGAATACACTACTGATTCCCACAATTTTACTGGTAGTTTCTTCACAAATATTAGCTTTTCTAAGGATTTAGAAATGAAAACCATTGTTGCTTCAAATGTATTAAATCAGGGAAGAAAAATATTTTATCCAGGATATTTCAATGGTGGAAATAATGGGGCTATTCAAGGTCAGTCAAGAAATGTTTTTTATTCATTTGAAAACTATTTAACTTATACAAAGGAAATTGATGAAAATAATTCAATATCAGCCTTATTAGGAGCTTCATGGCAACAAACTGACCAAAATTATTTCCAAGGTGATGGATATGGCACCCCTTCAGATGGTTATGGTCCTAATAATTTAGGTGCTGCAAGCTTTAAAAATTCATCTTCTTTTATGGCTGCTGAGTCGCTTAATTCTTATTTTACTAGAATTAATTATAATTTGAAAGACAAATATCTTTTAACTTTCACTGCAAGAGCAGATGGATCCTCTAAGTTTGGGAAGGCTAATAAATGGGCTTATTTTCCTTCAGCAGCAGCTGCCTGGAAAATATCTGAGGAAGACTTTCTTACCGACAATAATTTAATCTCAAACCTTAAGCTTAGAGCGAGTTACGGTCAAACGGGTAACTCCAGTATACCAGCATATTCTTCGGAAGCTAAACTGGGTCCTGGACCCCTTATTGGGGGAAGTAATATTCCTGGTTATACTGCTGCTTTTGGAAGTAATTCAGCAGGAGGAACTGGTCTGATTACACTTGAAAACTCTGACTTAAGATGGGAGGTTGTAACACAGTATGATATTGGAGTTGAACTAGGACTTTTCGACAATAGAATCAATTTGGAATTAGACTATTATAATAGGAAAACAACAGATATGCTATTGAATGCTCCAATTCCAGAATCAAGCGGATTTAGCGTACTAACTCAAAATATTGGTTCAATGGAAAATAAAGGTTTCGAATTGAGTTTGAATTCAGTCAATATAGATACGCCTGACTTTACTTGGAATTCATCTTTTAATATTTCAATGAATAAGAATAAAGTGCTTTCGCTCGCTTCACCGTCTGATATTTTTGGAGTTGGATCAGGTGATTATCTCGGTGGTGGTTCTATAATTAGGATAGGAGAGGCTATGGGTTCTATGTATGGATTTACACGTTTAGGAGTCTGGGGTACAGATGAAGCTTCAGAAGCAGCTAAATATAATTTATTGCCTGGAGATGTAAAGCATAAAGACTTCAATGGTGATTATGTTATTGATAATAATGATAGATCGATAATTGGGAATGGATATGCAGATGCCTTTGGAACCTTTGTAAATTATTTTACATATAAAAACTTTGATTTTACTTTTGATCTTCAATATTCTATTGGAAACGATGTTGCGGATCTTGCATTACATGAGGGTGAAAATGTAATAGGAAATTCCAATCACTATTCAACAGTGTTAAACGCTTGGACACCAGACAATCAAAACACGATGATTCCACAGCTAAGAAATGCCTCTGCTGGTTATGTGTCATTGTATGATACTCACATGGTAAAGGATGGTTCTTTTCTTCGAGGGAATAACATGATACTTGGGTATACCTTTAAACCTGAATTTCTTCAACGCGTAAACTTAAATAATTTAAGAATATATGCTTCGGCTCAAAATTTCTTTTTAGTAATGAATAAAGATTTAATGGGAGATCCTGAAGTAGATGACAAAAATGCATTTGGAGGTAGTGGAGTTGCTTCACAAGGGGTGAAATGGTATGATTATCCAAGATCCTCAACTTTTGTACTAGGATTACAAATTGGACTTTAATTACAGGAAACTTAAAATCATAACTTATGAAAATTTATAAAATAAAAGGTTTAAATAGAGCATTAACAATTGCGCTCATAACCACAACTATATTAAGTTGTTCAGATTTTTTAGAAGAAAATAACCAATCAAGTTTAAACCCGGACTCTTTTTTCAAAACTAACACTCATGCTGAATCCGGTTTAAACGCAGTATATGCAGCTACAAGAGATGTTTTTGGTGGGTTTTCTGGGGGTAATTCAAGTAATTGGCATTTATTAGAAGCATTAACAGGGCAGTCTATAAATAATAGCTCAGGGAATCCAGATTTAAATAGTTTGTCGTCATTGTCTTATAATTCTAATTTAATTCATGCTAGAACTGTTTGGGCGGGTACTTATAAGCTTATTGCCAATGCTAATTTGGTAATTGAAAATGTGCCAGATATTTTTATGTCTGAAGATCGTAAAAAACAAATTTTAGGAGAAGCCTATTTCCTTAGAGCTTGGGCTTATTTTAATGCTGTTAGAATATGGGGAGATATCCCATTGCTTACATCGCCTGTAGGCACTGGTTCTCCAGATTTTTATGCTGAACGAACTTCACAAAGCATTGTATACGATCAAATTGTGTCTGATTTAAAATTTTCTGAAGGATCTGGATTAGCATTTATTGATCAAAGTGGAAGGGTTTCTATCGCAGCTGTAAAGTCTTTACTATCTAAAGTTTACCTTACAATGGCTGGACACCCGCTAAACAAGACAGAACATTATGCAGATGCAGCAGAAAAGGCTAAAGAAGTAATTGACAATGGTGGATTATCTCTTTTTAACACCTATGGAGAAATATTTTTAGAAAGTAATGAAAACAAGCAGGAACATATTTTCAGCATACAATACGCGCCTAATGTAAGTGCAAACTACGAATCATTAAGTTTTCTGCCTGCGAAAAACATTACTAAAGGTGGGGCTGTTGGGTGGCAAACAAATTTGCCTGAAACAAATTTTTATAATTCATTTGAAAGCGGAGACAAACGAAAAAATAATCGTCAAGGTTGGTTTTATACTGATTATTTTGTGGGTGGTAATGGAGAGCTTACTGACTTAGGTGGTCCTCATATTTTTAAAGCTTTTAATGTAGCCAATTTTGGAAGTGATACTGTTGAGGGCAATGGCCAAGGTGACTTTTTAAATTTTTCAGTTATCCGTTTTGCTGAAGTTTTACTTATATATGCTGAAGCCTCAAACGAGGTCTCTGGACCTACTTCAGCTGCAATTGAAGCAGTTAAAAAAGTAAGAGACAGAGCAGGACTAACAACACCAACCTCTTTATCAAAAGACTTATTTAGAGAATTAGTTTGGAAAGAAAGATGGCATGAGTTATGTTTTGAGCGTATAACTTGGTTTGACATGGTCCGTCTTAAAAAGGTATTTAATAGCAAAACAGGTGGTTTTGATAATTTTGTAGGCCATACTGTTCTTAGTACAAATCAATCTCTACAGGAGAAGCATTTGTTATTTCCAATCCCTGCACTAGAACTAGTAAATAATCCTAATTTGACTCAAAATTCAGGATATTAACAAAAAATCAAGTGTATTATTATGATATAGCGCTAATGGCATAATTAGCATATATATAGTTAGTTTAGTTATTTTAGTAAAATTCTAGCAGATTAATATCAAGATAAATATTTCTTGAGTTTTTATCTGCTAGTTTTTTTATATCATATTGTGTTATAAGATTATTAAGATACTAAATGATGCCTTTTCAGAAAAAGTGGTATTACACACATGAAATGAAAGGTAGTTATTCAATTAAGTTTGTTCTACCCGCATTAGTGCCTGAGCTTTCATATGACGAACTTGAAATCAAAGAAGTTGGTACAGCCTCAAATACTTTTTTATCAATGGTTAATGGTTCATTTAAGGGTGAAACCGCAAAAGTTAGAAGTCAGCTCCTGGAGTACTGCAAATTGGACACTTATGCTATGGTGAAAATTTTAGAAAGGTTAAAAAAAGTGTGAGTTAGGTATGGAGTATTTGGGTTATATATAGATATCAGAACCAAATTCAAAAAAGAAAACCGTTTCTGTAAAACCCACCCCTCTGATAAAATCTAGTGATGCACTGAAACTTTTTGGGTTTTTATATAGGCATGAAGAAGCGACCTATTTCTATGAATCACAATACAATAATCGTACAAAAAAAGATAATTGAAACAATAAACCCTTGAAAATCAGATGATTAACAAGGGTTGTTGTACTCGAGGTGGGAATCGAACCCACACTCCAAAGGAACTGGATTTTGAATCCAGCGCGTCTACCAATTCCGCCACTCGAGCAAATGTTAGAGAATCAGGTTCTCCTAAAATTGGAAGGCAAAAGTAGAAAATAAATTGAGAATCTTCCTAAAAAAAAAGAAACATTTCACTGTGGCAACTGAAATAAATGTATAAATTTGCAGCTCCTTAATATTAAGGAACTTAGAACTGGAACCAAACCCGCTTTAAGCATGCCATATATACAACCAGAACCTAAAATTTTTGCTTGCACCCAAAGTCAGGCCCTCGCAGAGAAGATTGCTAAATCTTTTGGTGCCCCTATTGGAAAAGTAATTACGTCTAAATACAGTGATGGAGAATTCCAGCCTTCTTTTGAAGAGTCTGTTCGTGGATCTAGGGTTTTTATTGTGGGTTCTACCAACCCAAGTTCTGAGAATTTAATGGAAATGCTGTTAATGTTGGACGCTGCCAAAAGAGCATCGGCCAGGCACATTACGGCAGTGATGCCGTATTTTGGCTGGGCCAGACAAGACAGAAAAGACAAGCCTAGGGTGCCTATTGCTGCTAAATTAGTGGCTAAAATGCTAGAAGTTGCAGGCGCAACAAGGATCATTACCATGGACCTTCATGCAGACCAAATTCAAGGTTTTTTTGAAAAACCTGTAGACCATTTGTTTGCCTCTACCCTATTTTTGCCTTACCTAAAAAGCCTAAACCTAGAAAATTTAACCATTGCGTCTCCAGATATGGGCGGTTCCAAAAGAGCTTATGCCTATTCTAAAGCCTTAGAAAGCGACGTAGTGATTTGCTATAAACAAAGAGAGAAGGCCAATGTAATTTCCCATATGGAGCTCATTGGTGAAGTAACTGGTAAAAATGTGGTCTTGGTAGACGACATGGTAGACACTGCCGGAACACTGACCAAAGCGGCAGATTTAATGATGGAACGAGGCGCTTTAAGCGTAAGGGCTATTACAACACATGCCATTCTTTCTGGGAGCGCTTACGAGCGTATTGAAAATTCAAAATTAACGGAATTGATCGTGACCGATTCTATTCCACTCAAACAACAAAGCAATAAAATTAGGGTTATTGGCTGTGCAGACCTTTTTGCAGACGTAATGCAAAGGGTGCACACCAACACTTCTATTAGCTCAAAGTTTTTAATGTAAGAACGTCCCGAGGGGGACTATTTATTAATAATTAAATTTAGAACATGAAATCTATTACTATTAAAGGATCACAAAGAGAAAGCGTGGGCAAAAAAGCAACAAAGGCCTTGCGTAATGCTGGAATGGTTCCTTGCGTAATTTACGGAGGAGACAAACCAGTACATTTTTCGGCTGCAGAGCTGGCATTTAAACCGTTAATCTACACTCCAAACGCACATACAGTAACGGTAGATTTAGCAGATGGGACTAAAATTGATGCGGTATTACAAGACATTCAATTCCACCCTGTAACAGATAAAATCTTACACATAGATTTCTATCAATTATTCAGCGACAAGCCAGTAACTATGAGTATTCCTGTACAGTTGGAAGGAAACTCTCCAGGGGTTAGAAACGGGGGTCGTATGTTGTTTAGAAAACGTAAGTTAATGATCAAGGCATTGCCAGGTGACTTACCAGATTTCTTTTCTGTAGATATTTCAAAACTTAAGATTGGTGGTACCATTGCTGTATCTTCATTATTGGACGAAAAATATACTTTCTTACAACCTGAAAGTACTGCTATTGTTCAAGTGAAAACATCTAGAACCGCTGTTGGAGGAGATGAAGAAGAAGATGAAGAAGGTGCAGAAGGTGCAGAAGGTGCAGATGGTGCTGAGGCAACTGCAGAAGCTGCTGCGGAGTAATCCAGTAGAAACTTTTTATTTTAAGCATCCCAAGCCACCTGGTTTGGGATGCTTTTTTTATTTTTACCACTATATCTTACAAACTAGCGTAGCACATGAAAAAATTCCTGATTGTTGGCCTCGGAAACATAGGCGCTGAATATGCTGAAACCAGACACAATATTGGTTTTAAAATAGTAGAGGCCTTGGCACACAAGCACGAGCAATCTTTTGAAACCCAAAAATTAGGGGACTTGGCTACGGTTAAAATCAAGGGAAGAAGTCTAATTCTATTAAAGCCTAGTACCTATATGAACCTCAGCGGAAAAGCGGTCATGTACTGGATGGAAAAAGAGAAAATTCCTATGGAAAATGTGTTGGTAGTAACAGACGACATTCACTTGCCCTTTGGTAGCATCCGCCTTAAGGCGAAGGGATCAGACGGCGGCCATAATGGCTTAAAAGACATTCAAGAAAAATTAAATACCGTCCAATACAACCGCTATAGATTTGGTGTAGGTGCAGATTTTGGTGCAGGAAGACAGGTAGATTATGTGTTAGGAGAATGGTCCGTGGAGGAACGTGAAAAACTAAAAGAACGCTTTGAAAAATCTGCTTCACTGATAGAATCTTTTGTCCTTGCGGGTTTGGCTAGAACTATGAATCAGTTCAATAATAACTAGTCAAAATCACTAAAATAACTGTTGGCCTGATTAAACCGCCCCAGTAATTAGTCTATTTTAAAATCAAATATTGCAGAAGGGGTGCTGTTTCCGGAATGGTCGGTGGTTACAACCTGCCAATAATAAGTGGCTCCTTGAACTACATTGGCTGTAAATTGGGTGGCAGTTGCGCCGCTTAAACTACGGTTGGTGCTCGGTGGAGACTGGTTGTCTAGTAGCAGTGTATAACTAGCTATATCATTATCTATATCCGAACCAGACCAACGCAAAGAAATTTGGCCTTCAGCAGGCATAGTAATTTGAGTTCCTGAAAGAGGCGTGAGTGCCGTTGCCGGAAAAGGGGCATGGGTGGTTTCACTACCTGCATTAAAAAAGTACCAGAGGGCGCTTGGGGTGGTTTCCAACACTTTGGTATTTGAGGCAATCACTTGCCAAGAATAGGCCTCTCCCATTCGCAGGGGCACTTCTATGGAAGTGAGTAGGGTGTTTTGCGTAGTTTTTTGGCCGGTACTTAATTGTATAATTTCTAAACGATATGATTCTGATTCTGTAGCCTCACGCCACTCAAAAGGAATTCTTCTGGTCACTTCATTGACCAAACTTCCTTGGGCACAGTCCAAATTTTGAGTTGGAAAGACTAGAGAAATAGGCCCAGGAGGGCTCGGAGGAGCCTCTTTTCCACAAGCTAAAAAAACCGCAAAACAGCCTATTAAAAAATACTTTTTCATTCTTTTAAAACTTTATAAGAGGTGGTGGTGCCATCTAACTCAATTCGAACAATATAAACGCCTGGGTCCCAACGAGAGGTATCTAAACGCCATGGTGTTTGGGTAGCCGTTGAATTGTATGTACCCATAGCGGCACCTGAAAGGGTGAAAATGTGCACTTTCATCTCGGGTTTTTCGAATTCCGCTGTCTGTATGTAAAGGGCTTCTTTTAATGGATTTGGATAAACCACAGGTTTGGGGGTATAAAAAATTTGTTCCTCATAAACACCCTGACAATCTAATCCTGTGGCCACTTTGAGACTATTTATTCCGGGCTTTAACGCCAATGATAGTTGTGGCTGTTCTTGTGAAAAGGACTGGCCGTTTAAGGTTACAAAATAGCGGCTACTCCCAGATAAATTCACAGATAAAAAGCCCCCATTGTCATAAGATACCGCTGTAGTTACAGCCAGTGGTTCTGGAGCACCAATACGCACCTCAAAGCATTGCTGCTCATAGGTAATTCCAGCTTTGGTGCCCTCAAAGCAAAGGGTATAATTGGCAGCTGTCATATTTTCTAGTGCCAAAAAGCTGGTGAAAGTGGCCTGGTTTATTTGGGCACCTGATGCATTTTTAACATATACCACATAATCCATCACTTCCGCTACGGTCACTTCTACAGATCCGTCAGAAACATTTAAACAGGATTGACTCTTGAGAGACACCCTAAAGTTTTGAGGGTCTAAACGGTAAACGGCGCATCCTTTGGTGTCTACCGGGACGCCAGCAGGGGTGTTGAGACATTGGTCTGGGCCGTCGTCATAGACACCGTCATTGTCTGAGTCTGGTCTAAAATTACCTGCTGCAGATACTTTCATCTCAAAAAGATTGAGTCTGCCACCGTCTGCCTCTGCCACATCTTCTATTTCTAGGCGCCAGATTCCTTTAACAGAGTCTCCTCTAAAAATATCAAAACTTCCCAATGGTTTTACAAGTCCCTCAATAGCAGGGTCATTACCACAGTTAAAAGCAGGGGCTGTATCTGAGAAAGTAGCCACTAAATTTTCCCCTTGCCCGCAGGAATTGGCAATTAAAACAGCTACTTTTCCAGAAGGCGCATAAAGCTTAATGACAAGATCTGAAAGGTAAGAATGGGCAATATCTAATGAAACTTCTAAAGAGGAAAGCGGCAAGTCTTCCTTGAATTCAATCCTAGCATTAATGGTGTTTGGATCATTACTGCCTATAGTAATAGGGAGTAAATCTGCAGACTTGGTTTGGGTATTTTCTGCCGCAGTGGTAAAACTATTCACTTCTGAAGGGCTGTTTCCACCACAGTCATTTAAAGCTATTACCCGCCAAAAATAAGTAGTGTCTGGCGCCAAGTCTACCAAATAATCTTGAGAAAAAGCAGTGGAATTGCTGTAATAAAGTTCCTTGAAATCAGGTGTTAGAGCTACTTCTACTTTATATGTGCTAGCCCCTTTAACCGCAGACCATTCCAAGGTAGCGTCTAAAAAAACAGCGGTATTCCCTGATTGTGGGGCCAATAATAAAGGAGGGTCTAAGGTATCTGGCAAAATAGTGATACTAAAATCTAGACTGTTGGTCCCGGTACCACTCTCTACCAATGCAGTAATGGAGTAAGTACCCGCAACTACTTCCTTAGCTGCACTAAACGTAATGTCAAGTGTTTGTGTATGGGACAGAGTGCCTAAAGTGGGGGTCGCTGAAAGACCTGAAGGAAGGTTTAAAAACAATATTTCAGAAGCCACAGCAGTGGTATTGTACTCAATCACACCCGACAAGCTTAGTGAGGAGTCTGGACATAAGGAGGCGAATATTGGGTTAAACACCAAGGCCAATGGGGCCTGGGTTATTTCAAAATCTGCTGTATTTACTGCAAAAAATGGATTGTTTTCTGCCTTAAGCATGAGGCGCGCATTGGTCGCATTGGTATTTGGGAGCACCAAAGTATACGCCCCATTGTTGGGAATTCCAGTGGCCAATGTCTTTGAAAAACTAAGACCACCGTCTAATGAAAGTAATGCTTTGAGTGTTTTGGTATTCAATTCAGGCCCGTTGGTTCTGGCTACTTCCCAGCGCACTGCTATAGCTTGCCCACCGCCATAACTCTGCAGACTGTCTTGAGAACGAATAAAGAAAGGCCCTACATTAGACTGAACACTTAAGTGTGTTTTAGCCATATTTATTCCGGCACCCTCACTTGCATTGTCCCTAACGGTGACATAAAAATTATAATCTCTAGGAATGGAGGCCAAGGTCTCCCACTGGGTAAAAGAAGGGGTGTCTGTGGTTAATTTATTGGCCGCTATATTGATCAATTTAGGAAAATATCTTTGGGGAGAAGTTGTTGGCGGCAATGACCTAAAAGCGGCTCCCACTGGGTTTTGAGGGCCAAAAATAGCTGCAGTAACCACCCCATTGTCTGCCTGTTCCCAAGTGTAAGAAAGCACGTCTTCTGCGTTGGGATCTGAAGCCTTCGCTTCAAGTAAAAAAGGCGTTCCTAAGGGGAGCTTATAATCACTTAAAGCTTCTAAAACAGGTGCGTCATTAGTGCTTAATTCATTATTCTCACAGGCATAGGTGTCTAGGTAATTTAAAATTTGTAGGATACTCACCCCATGAAAATAATCCGACGCATTTGGGGCCACATTTTCACCAGATACAATCCCTGCGTAAGACATGATCGTACTGCCACTTCCTGGCTCTACCTGAACATTCGTTCCCTCAGATTCATAAGACCAGGTGTGGTTGGCCCCAAACTGATGCCCAATTTCATGGGCCACAAAATCAATATCAAAGGTATCTCCCTCTGGAAATTGTCCAGAAGAAAAACCACTGCCTTTTTTATTGTCCTGGCAAACTGCTCCCACAAAACCCGCGTTACCGTTGTTGTTGTCTTGGTGAAAAAGATGTCCTATGTCGTATTGCGCCTCACCAATATTAGCGGTTAAAGTGGCTTGAATTTCATTGTTTAAATCCGACCCAAATGGATCTGTTTCAGGGTCGGTATAAATCACATTGGTCGTACTGGCTACTAGAGAAAGCTGCACCCCTAAATCCCTGCCAAATACTGCGTTAATCCGAGTCACAGTGGCGTTAATTGCTGCCAAAGCGCCTGCTACCGTTCCGCCGTGATACTGGGTGTATTCTCCAGAGGCAGCTACCGCTAAGCGGTATGTTTTTACGGTTGTTTTGGCGGCTGCATTTGTCCCTTTCTCCTGGCTGTATTTGGCCGTCATACTTCCGGCCGATGCCCTTATATTATCTCCTATTGCACCAGCAAAGGTGTCACAGGTAAAATCTTTATTTCCAGAATTATCCGCAGTATAAAGCACGTATTGGCTGGTGCCTTTTGATTTTTCTAAAAAAATAAAGCCTCCAGAACTGGGGTGCATAAAAGTTGCAGACAATTGGTTTTTTGTTCCTGAAGAAAAAGAGAAAAACACTTTTGACCCTTGGGCACTAAATCCTTTATAAGAGCGAATGTTGGGGAATTTTAGTTGCAGCCCTTCTGAAAGTGTTTCTTGCAAACCAATGGTATAGCTTTCTATAACTCCAGACTCATTAGGAAAATACAAAACACCTGCTGTGTTTACCGCTTTTTCTAAGGCCCTAGAAAATTCAAGCCCATCCAAGTCGTAAAACACCTTATCTTGAATAGATTTGGCACCAAAGCTAGACTGAGGAGATTGGATTTTTGCTTTGGACCAATAGCTTTGCTGCGCCTGGGCAGAAAAGACTAAAAAAAGTAGGCATAATGCAAAAACAAGCCGTAATTTTGAACGCATATAGGGATATATATCCCATAAAAATACAGTATTTTATTATAAAACAAGCGTGATTACCACCCATTCCTTACCGCCATTAGATGCCAGTACAAAAACAGCCGTCACCATAGGGACTTTTGACGGGGTACATTTAGGGCACACCCAAATTATAAAGCAACTTGTTGAAAAAGCTAAAATACTAAAAGTCCCCGCTGTAGTTTTAAGTTTTTATCCGCATCCTAGAATTGTTTTACACCAAGACAGCGGAATTAAACTCTTAGACAGTCTGCAAGAGAAGGCTGCTAAATTAGAAGCCCTTGGGGTAGATTATTTTGTGGTATACCCTTTTAGTAAAAGCTTTTCTAGAATGAAGGCAGCCACTTTTGTGTCGGACATTTTAGTAAAGGGGCTTCACGCCAAAAGTGTGCTCATTGGGTACGACCACCGTTTTGGCAGAAACAGAAATGCCAATATAGAAGACCTGAGAAATTATGGGAAAGAATACAACTTTGAGGTAGAAGAAATTTCTGCACAAGCCATAGAAGCAGTAGCCATAAGCTCTACAAAAATCCGAAAAGCTTTAGCGCAAGGACAAGTAAAAAAAGCGAATCAATTCCTTGGCAGTGCATTTAGCCTAAGCGGGAAAGTCATTTCAGGAAAACAGATTGGGCGTACTATGGGATTTCCTACTGCAAATATAAAGCCCACTTATTCCTACAAACTCATTCCAAAAGAAGGGGTGTACGTAATTAAAAGTCAATTAGACGGACAGGAAGTGTTTGGCATGCTCAATATTGGTCAAAACCCTACAGTCATTGCACAGGACGCTCCAAGCATTTTTCCAAAGATAGAAGCCCACTTTTTTAATTTCAACAAAGACCTCTACGAGCAGGAAATAACTGTTTGTTTAATAGATAGGTTAAGGGATGAGATTAAATTCGAGTCCCTTAAAGCACTTGCCTCACAGCTCACAAAAGACCAATCCAATGCCTTAAATGTAGTCACTGCTTACAAAAGCAAAAAGTGACCTTATAAATTCCCCCTATTCCATTACCTTTACACTTTATTAAAATTCATACTTTATGTTGCAGATTCAAGCCATAAGAGCCCAAGAAGACGCTATTATTACCGCACTTAAAAAACGCCAAATAGACGCCGCTCCTATTGTGTCAAAAATTCTAGAAGCAGACCAACTGAGAAGGGCTACCCAAACCTCATTAGATGAAAATCTGGCCCAAGCCAACCAATTGGCTAAAGAGATAGGCGGGCTATTTAAATCTGGAAAAGCAGCAGAAGCACAAGCACTCAAAGAAGAGAGCGCCACGCTTAAAGAAGCGAGTAAAACACTTCAGGTTACTTTAACCCAGGTGAGCGAAACATTACAAGATTTATTGTACACACTGCCCAATGTGCCTCACGAATCTGTACCCAGTGGTAAAAGCGAAGAAGACAACGAAGAAATATTTAGAGCAGGAGACATTCCTGTATTGCATAAAGACGCCCTTCCCCATTGGGAGTTGGCCAAAAAATACGACCTAATTGACTTTGAATTAGGGGTTAAAATTGCCGGAGCAGGATTTCCGGTCTACAAAGGCAAAGGGGCTAAATTACAAAGGGCTTTAATTGCTTATTTTTTAGATAAAAATACCGCAGCTGGCTATACAGAAATACAACCCCCTTTAGTGGTCAATGAAGCCTCTGCCTTGGGTACGGGGCAATTACCAGACAAAGAGGGGCAAATGTATTATATGCCAGAAGACAAGCTATACCTCATCCCCACAGCAGAAGTACCAGTGACCAATATTTTTAGAGATGTGGTCTTGTCAGAAAGTGATTTCCCCGTAAAATACACCGCCTATACTCCGTGTTTTAGAAGAGAAGCTGGTAGCTATGGCGCTCATGTGAGAGGGCTTAACAGACTCCACCAATTTGACAAAGTGGAGATCGTACAGGTATCCCATCCGGAAGTTTCTTACGAAGCCCTAGATGGTATGGTCCACCATGTAAAAGAAATCCTTCAGGAATTGGAAATTCCCTACAGAATCCTCAGACTATGTGGAGGAGATCTCGGTTTTACAGCAGCTTTAACCTTTGATTTTGAGTTGTTTTCTACCGCCCAAGATAGGTGGTTGGAAATCTCTTCCGTCTCTAACTTTGAAACCTTCCAGGCCAATCGCTTAAAACTCCGTTTTAAGGACGCCGCCGGAAAAAGCGTCTTAGCGCATACCTTAAACGGTAGCGCATTGGCCTTACCAAGAGTCTTGGCAGGAATTTTAGAAAACTGCCAAACACCAGAGGGTATTAAAATACCAAAAGTTTTACAGCCATATACTGGCTTTGACATGATCTCATAACCTATGTTTTTATTTAACGTTACCACCCATTTAGACGAAGCACAAGAAGCAGAATGGCTTCATTGGATGCAAGAGGAACACATCCCTACCCTACTCAAAGGAGATTACTTTAACACCGCTACCCTCACCAAGGTCATGGTAGAAGAACCTATGGGAGGCGTTACTTATACCGTGCAATACACCACAGATCATAAAGCCATTATTAATGGTCTTTACGACAGACAGGCTGCAGATCTAGAGGCACAACTGATGAAAAAATTTGGCAGTGAAGTGTTGAGCTTCAAAACACCGCTTAAAATTATTGGCCAATACTAACCCTTAGCATATTATTCCCATGGGAAAACACAAAAAAGTTGGAAAGTACCAGAATTGGGATAAAGAAGAAGACTCAAGTGCCGTTAGGGCTAAAAAACACCTGGGGCAGCACTTTTTAAAAGACCAAGTAGTCGCTAGAAAAATAGCAGAAACCCTCTTGCTAAACGGCTATGACAATGTCATTGAAATTGGCCCAGGAACTGGTGTACTCACCCAATACTTACTTGAGCAAGACATTAACATCCTGGCCCTAGACTTAGACCGGGAGTCTATAGAATACTTAAAGACAGATTTTGAGATTAACCACCTCAAATTGCTTCAGCGTAAAAAATCATTTGAAGTCCGCAATGCAGACTTTCTTAAAGAAGACCTAAGTACGCTTTTTAATGGAGCTCCCTTTGGTATAACAGGAAATTTCCCTTACAATATTTCTACACAAATTGTATTTAAAATGCTTGAATACAAGGATAGGGTTCCTGAATTTACAGGGATGTTTCAAAAAGAAGTGGCCCAGCGAATCTGTGAAAAAGAAGGGAGTAAAGCCTATGGAATACTTTCTGTTTTAGTACAGGCTTTCTATGAAGCAGAGTACCTTTTCACGGTTCATCCTGAAGTTTTTAATCCGCCGCCAAAGGTGCAGTCTGGTGTTTTAAGACTCACCCGAAAAGAAAACCAAAGCATTGACTGCTCTGAAACGCTCTTAAAAACGGTCGTGAAAGCTGCTTTTAACCAAAGGCGTAAGACCCTGAGAAACAGTTTAAAAACCTTACAACTTTCTGAAAATTTGACCAAAGATGCTATCTTTGACAAAAGACCCGAACAAATTTCTGTTGCAGACTTTATTGCACTGACAAAGAAAATAGCCCATGACACCCTTTAAACTCACCGAAGCACTATTAGAAGAGATTGCGCTCCTTATATCCAATAAGGACAATAAGGCATTGAAGGCCTTGCTCTTGGATATTCACTTTGCAGATGTGGCGGAAATTGTCAATGAGCTCAATTCAGAAGAGGCTACCTACCTGATTAAATTATTAGATTCTGAAAAAACCTCAGACATTCTCACAGAGTTGGATGAGGACATGAGAGAATCTATTTTAGCGAATCTCTCTGCAAAAGAAATTGCAGAAGAATTGGATGAGCTAGATACAGATGACGCTGCAGATATTGTGGCAGAGCTTCCTACCGAAATGATTGGAAAGGTTATTTCTGCCCTTGAAGACAGAGATCACGCCAAGGACATTGTAGACCTTTTACGCTATGACGAAAATACTGCTGGAGGGCTTATGGCCAAGGAACTCGTTAAGGTAAATGAAAACTGGAACGTACTGACCTGTGTAAAAGAAATGCGCGCCCAAGCAGAAAATGTCACTAGGGTCCATTCTATCTATGTGGTAGACGCAGAAGACAAATTGGTAGGCCGTTTGTCATTAAAAGATTTACTGACCACCTCCACAAAACAACCCATTAAAGACGTCTATATTACAAAAGTAGACGCAGTGTCTGTAAACGAAAGCACCGAAGAAGTGGCCAAAATAATGTCTAAGTACGATTTAGAAGCCATTCCAGTGATCGATGAATTAGGGCGCTTGGTGGGTAGAATTACCATAGACGACATTGTAGATGTGATCCGAGAAGAAGCAGAAAAAGATTATCAATTGGCTGCGGGTATTTCTAATGACGTAGAAGCAGATGACAGTATTTGGGAACTCACCAAAGCGAGAATTCCCTGGTTGTTCTTAGGCCTCATTGGAGGCGTAGGTGCTGCTGCTATTATGGGCGGCTTTGAAAATTTGATTCAAAAATATGCCATCTTATTTTTCTTCACCCCGCTGATTGCTGCTATGGCGGGTAATGTTGGGGTGCAATCCTCTGCGATTGTCGTACAAGGTATTGCCAATGATGACGTTAAGGGGAGTATTGGCCAAAGGGTCTTTAAAGAAATGCTGCTAGCGCTTTTAAACGGAACTATATTGGCTGTGATACTATTGTTATTTACCTGGTTTTGGAAAGGAGATTTGCGCACTTCTATTGCCATTGCTATTTCACTAGTGACCGTAACCGTTGCTGCAGGAGTGATTGGGACCTTTACCCCATTATTCTTACACAAAAGAGGCATTGATCCAGCCATAGCCACTGGGCCATTTATCACCACTTCCAATGACATTTTTGGGATTCTGATTTACTTTAGTATTGCCAAAGCCATTCTTGGTTTCTAATATTATCTAATGAAAGTACTGCATATAGACACCAATCATCCCTGCCTCATAGAAGGTTTGGCCGCCTTGGGTTTTGAAAATTACGTCCAGTATACAGCACCAAAAGAAGCTATTCTAAAAATCATCTCCCAATATGACGGTCTTATCCTTCGTTCTAGATTTCCTATTGACAGTGCTTTCTTAAAAGCTGCTACAAATCTAAAATTTATAGGACGGGTTGGTGCGGGTCTGGAAAATATTGATCTAGCAACTGCCGCAGAATTGGGTGTTTTTTTAGCGGCCGCCCCTGAGGGGAATAGCAATGCTGTTGGAGAGCACAGTTTGGGCTTACTGCTCGCTTTGTTCCAAAAATTACACACAGCAGATCAGGAAGTGAGACAGGGTATTTGGGACAGGTCCGGAAACAGGGGTATAGAATTAGATGGACAAACGGTAGGAATTATAGGCTATGGACATATGGGTCAAGCTTTTGCTAAAAAACTCAGCGGCTTTGACGTAGAGATTATTTACCACGACTTAAAAGAAATTCCTCCCTTAGCAGGCTGCTCACAAGTATCTCTCGAAACACTACAATCCAGGGCAACAGTGCTCAGCCTTCACTTACCGCAAACCCCTGAAACCATAGGCCTGGTTAATACCCACTTTATAAGTAATTTCAAAAACCCATTTTGGTTGCTCAATACAGGAAGGGGTAGTGCTGTAGTGACTGCAGACCTCGTAAAGGCCATTGAAAAAGGACAAATTAAAGGGGCAGGTTTAGACGTATTAGAATACGAAACTAGCTCTTTTGAAAGTTTTTTAAACGACACCAATAAGCCAGAAGCCCTGCGGTATTTAATGGAGAGCAAAAAAGTTATTCTTAGCCCTCATGTTGCAGGTTGGACTCATGAAAGTCATGAAAAATTAGCTAAAACCGTGGTAGAAAAAATTGCTGTACACTTTGGGATGTCTAGTTGAGCTGCAAACTTTGGCATATCGGGTAATAAGAACTAATCCATTAGCGCAAATGGAGAAGTGCAAATGGATGAATTGATAGGCACAAATGAATAAATGCTTATTGCTGTGCATGAATTCACAAGCACTAAGGAAGGTCTAAATTAATTTCTTCAGGGGGCACTCCAGCGGCCAGCTTGCGTTCTAGATCTGCTTGAAATTCTTCCATAACAGGCTTTACAGTACTTTCAGGTAAGTCTGAAATTTTAATATACATGAGCCCATCTACCGCATTATTAAACAGTGGGTCTACGTTAAAAGCAATGACCCTGGCATTTTGTTTAATGTATTTTTTAATGAGTACCGGAAGCCTCAAATTACCAGGCTCAACCTCATCAATGAGTTTGTCAAATTTATTGAGATCTGCTTGAGTTTCGTCAAAAACAAAGTCCTTATCTGCGTCTTTTAATTTTACCTTAAATGCTTTCTTTGGTCTTACATACTGGGCTATATAAGGATCCCAATAGTGAGACTTCATAAACTCAATCATGAGGGATTTGGAGAAATTGGAAAATTGATTGCTAATACTCACACCACCTATCAAGTATTTATGCTCTGGAAAACGAAGGGTGGTATGAACAATCCCCTTCCAAAGCAAAAACAAAGGCATGGGTTTTTGCTGGTAGTCTGAAACAATATACGCCCGACCCATTTCAATAGATTGTGACATGAGTTCGTGTAATTCGGGCTCAAACCTAAAGAGGTCTTGAAGGTAAAATCCATCAATACCCTTTTGAGCGAAAATCTCAGATCCCAATCCCATCCTATAAGCACCTACAATTCTTTGCGCTTCGTTGTCCCATAAAAAAAGATGGTGGTAATAGCCGTCAAAAACATCTAAATCTATGGCTTTATTTGTACCCTCCCCAATGGCCCTAAAAGTCTCTTCTCTTTGACGACCAATCTCCTGAAGGATGTTGGGAATAGCGTTGGCCTTGGCCAAATAAACCTCGTAATTTCTACTAGAGAGCAACAAAGCATTCGCCTGCTTGAGGAGGTCTATTTCTGCGACCAATAAAGGCGCAAACACTTCATTGGCAATGGCTTTTGGGGCCTTTGGGAGTTTTAAATTTACCGCACTTTTTAAGGTTTGAGGCAATTGATCCAACAAACTTTCTCTGGCATAGGCATTAGACAACATATAGGTTTTTCTCCGCAATAAATCGGTAAAAGACGCCAAGTCCAAATGCTGCTTTTGAACCGCCACAGATATAGGAGCTCCTATACGTATCTTTATGGGCCTGTATTTTTGTGAGCTTAGTTCAGAGGGTAATTTAGCTGTTCTAAAAAGATCCCTCCAGGAGGCCAAACGGTAAAATAAGGCAGAATTTTTTGCGTGAAAATAAATAGGCACTACGGGAACTTCTGCCTTTTGAATCAATTTCATTGCAGGTATTTCCCAGGCTTTGTCTACCATGATTTGCCCCTCCTTTACCGTAGAAACTTCTCCAGCAGGAAATATACCCAACACATGTCCCTCTTTTAAGTGGCGCATGGCATCTTTAAAACCCTTGAGGCTATTTTGGGCATCTTTATGATTTTCGAAAGGGTTTACAGGAAATATATTGGGCGCCATTGGCGCAACCCTATGCAATAAAAAATTTGCCATGATTTTGTAATCTTCTCTGTAAAGAAGCATTATTTTCAGGAGTAGAACACCGTCAATGGCACCAAGGGGATGGTTAGACACCGTAATGAAAGGGCCTGATTTAGGCAGCCTTTTAAAGTCCTCGTCTGGTATTTCAAAGTCTATTTGAAAATGCGCAATGACCGCATCTAAAAAAGCACTGGCTGAAAGCTGCTTGTTTTTGTCGTAAAACCTATTGATTGCTTGTATTCTAGTCAACCTAAGCAACAAAACACCTATGGCGTCTCCAATAAAACCATAGCGACTTAGACCCAATACTTTAGACACTTCTCTAGCAGACACTAGTCCCATACGAGCTTACTTAAATGAAGGATTATTACTTGAATGAACTAAAAGTAAAGATAGAAAAGTTTCTCTATTGCACCACCAACTGTAAGGTCTCTTTGGCCCTTTGTTCTAAAAGGATCGCCTTGCCTTTTTGCAGGCTTTCTATGGCTTCTGAATTAAAATGACGGATCGTGAATAGCGATACGCCTTTGTGACAGATCACCTTAAATTCCTTTTGAAGTAGAGGCAACAACTCGTCCAACCGATTAAACCTGTTGTCTACGCAAACAGAAAAACTAATCGCAGAGTTTTGAATTAAATCTACCTTTAAGCTGTGCTGGTGTAATAGTTTAAATAAAGCCCCTATACTGTCTTCTACAATAAAAGAAAAATCCAAGGAAGACAGTTCTAATAAGACCTGATCGCGCTTGACTATAAAGCAAGGAACATTGGGCTGTATTCCCACACCTTTACCCACTGTGGTACCCGCTGCTTTTGGATCTATAAAAGATTTTACGTGTAGGGGTATTTCTTTTCTTTGTAGGGGCTGTAAGGTTTTTGGGTGAATGACAGAGGCGCCGTAAAAGGCCAATTCAATCGCTTCAGTATATGAAATCTTTTCCAAAAGAGTGGTCTCGTTAAAATAACGAGGGTCTGCGTTTAATACGCCTGGAACATCTTTCCAAATGGTCACAGAATTTGCATTCAAGCAATAGGCTAATATGGCTGCCGTATAATCAGAACCCTCTCTCCCGAGTGTTGTCGTGAAATTATTGTGGTCTGACCCCAAAAATCCCTGGGTTACATATAAGGTGTTTTTCTGTATGGCTGCTTTGGTTTCTAGGGCTGTTTGCGCCCAATCTACCTCGGCATCTCTGTACTGGTCGTTTGTTTTTATACATTTCCGAACATCCAACCAAGTGTTCTCTACACCTGAAACGCTTAGAAAGGCACTTAAAATAGTACTCGATAAAAGTTCTCCATAGCCCACTAATTGGTCGTATACAAAATTGTAGTTGGGGGATTTGTTCCAAGCCAGAAATCCTTTAATTTCTGCTTCTAATACAGACAAAGCCTTGTATACAGGATGCTGTTTTGTTGGAAACAACTCGGTACAAATAGCGCTGTGAAAATCCATTAAAGCCGTTAATGAGCTTGCAACCTCATGATGCAATCCAGACTTCTTGTCAGAAAAATAGGCTGCCACCAGTTCTTCCATTGCATTGGTAGTTTTTCCCATAGCAGAGACCACTACTAGAGTATTTTCATGACCCATGGTGTCTAATACCTTAACCACATTCTTTACCCCTGCAGCATCTTTAACGGACGCGCCTCCAAATTTAAAAATTCTCATATTAAATGCTTTTAAAACCAGCTATTCCTTTTTCATCCAATTGGACAACGTTCCAATCTCTCATGACATTTGCCCCCTTGGCTTCGTAAAAATCTATCGCTGGGGTATTCCAATCCAACACCTCCCAGGAAACCCTTTTTAAACCCTTTGCTTTTGCGTAAGAAACTACTTTAGACAGGAGTGCATTTCCTATTCCCTTACCCCGCTCGGAAGCAGTAACCATCAAGTCTTCTAAATGAATTACAGGTCCTTTCCAGGTAGAATACCTAGGATAAAACAGGGCAATTCCCACTATTTCACCAGCAGATTTTTCAGCGACAAAACAATGAAACAATGGCTTTGAACCAAAACCGTCACGCTCCAAATCAGCAATACTTACCTCCACAGCCTGAGGCTCTTTTTCAAAAACTGCCAATTCATGAATTAAAGACCAAACGCCTTTCATATCTGATTTAACTGCCTCTCTAAGATGAAAATCCATGTTTAATGTTATATATGAAACACAAAGTTATAAATTTATATTTGTCAGGTGCGCACTTCCTCAATTCTTTCACAAAAATCCCAATAGTTGTGATGTAATTGAGTGAATAAAAAAAATGGAGCGCTACTATAAAAATTGAAGGTCTGACACAAAAAAAGGGCCCAAAGGCCCTGATCTATTTCCTCGTAAAAGTGGCACCCAAATCAGTTCGAATGAAAAGAAACTTTTATAGGAGTGTTTTACTATAATGTATGTAACCTACAAAAGAGATTGGTATTCGTCAAAACTTAATTTACCGCCAAAAATAGCTGTAGATCTTAGGATTAATTTTTTAGCTTCCTCAGTGGTATATCCTAAACCTATGGCATATTTTAAAACCAAAACTTCTTCTTCCTTATCTATGCTGTGGTCTGCAAATACAATTCTAAATAAATCAAACAAACGCTCTAACCTTGTTTGTGCATCTGAAGGTGGGTCAATAGGGTACTTGTTCTCCTTTTTCATCACCTCTTTATACTCCTCCTGGCTAATCCCTAGCTTTTTAGCAAATCGGTCAATAATAGCCAATTCAGGGGCATTAATAGAACCATCTACGGCAGCCAAAGTCGCTATGGCTGCAAAATGGGCTAAATTAGTTCTGTGTTCACTGTTGCTGTATAAATCTACAAAAGACATAAAATATTCACTTTATATTAGGGGGTAAAGATAGGCCTTTTACCCTATATTTGCTAAAAATTTACCCTTGAGTAAATCGATCATTAGTAGCATTTTTTCCAGCTTTTTGTCTCCTCAATTATCTGGGCTTATTACAGAAAAAGAAGGTGTATTACCTACAGAAACCAAAACTGTTTATCTAAACGGACTGGCTGGTTCTGCGCTTTCATTTGCCATAACCGCTTTATTTAACGAGTCCAAAGTACCTTTTGTACTCATTTTGGAAGACAAAGAAACCGCCGCTTACGTGCTCAATGACCTAGAATCATTCATTGGTGAAGACAGGGTGCTTTTTTATCCGGCGAGTTATAAAAAACCTTACCAACATTCTCAAACGGACAACGCTAATATTTTATTAAGGGCAGAGGTCCTTCAAAGGTTTGGAAAAAAAGGCAAGCCACTTTGTATTGTGAGCTATCCAGAAGCCATTTTTGAAAAAGTCATTCAGAAAAAAACATTGGAAAAAAATACCTTAAATCTCAAACAAGGCGAGCTAATTTCTTTAGATTTTCTCAACGAAAGCCTCTTTGAATATGGGTTTAAGCGGGTAGACTTTGTCAGTAGCCCAGGAGAATTTTCCGTTAGAGGTGGTATTGTAGATGTCTTTTCTTATGCTTATGACCACCCTTATAGAATTGAATTCTTTGGAGAAGAAGTAGAAAGCATTAGAACTTTTGACATTGTAAGCCAACGATCTATTGCCAAACAAGAAGAAATTAGTATTATTCCCAATGTCACTCAAACAGACACTTTAACCAAAAGACAGGACTTTTTTAGTTTTACCGACAAAAAAACAACTGTACTAATCAGAAAGCCCGGGGTTCTCAAGCAAAAAATTGAAAGCCTGTATAAAGAAGCTGTCTTAAAATTTGATACTTTAGAAGGTGAAATTGCTCAAATACCGCCTGAAAATTTATACGTCCAAAGTAAGGAATTGTTCGGTGCTTTGGAGAAACATCAGTGCGTATTTCTAGAAAGCCAACCAGCAGAAATAGCCCAACTAGGCATTCAAAAACAGCAAGAAAGCGCAGAAAATAATATCCTGATAGACTTTAAAGGAACGGATCAACCTGCATTCAACAAAAAATTCCCACTCATTATTGAACGATTGGCACAAAACAACCTCAAAGGCACAAACAATTATTTGTTTTGTGCCAGTGAGCAACAGGCCAAGCGCTTTAGTGATATTTTTGAAGCAGCTGAAAAAGAAGTGCCCTACAAAACGGTGGTATTGCCTATTCATAGAGGCTTTGAAATCCCTCTATTACATTTGGCTTGTTACACAGATCATGAAATTTTTGAACGATACCATAAATTTCATATCAAAAATGGCTTTGACAAAAAAGAAGCTATTAGCTTATCTGAGCTCAACAAATTAGAAATAGGAGATTACGTCACCCATATAGACCACGGTATAGGAAAATTTGGAGGACTACAGAAAATAGTCGTAGAAGGAAAAAAACAAGAGGCCATAAAATTGTCCTATGGAGAAAGAGATGTGCTCTATGTAAGCATTCATTCCCTTCACAAAATTGCCAAGTTTAATGGGAAAGATGGCAGCCCACCAAAAATATACAAACTAGGGTCTGGGGCTTGGAAAAAAGTCAAAGAAAAGACCAAGTCAAGGGTTAAAAAACTTGCTTTTGACCTCATACAAATCTATGCCAAGAGAAGGCTGCAAAAAGGTTTTCAATACGCGGCAGACTCTAGTTTACAGCACGAACTAGAGGCCTCTTTCCTCTACGAAGACACTCCAGATCAGCTCACTGCAACAGAAGACATTAAAAAAGATATGGAAAGTGAACGTCCTATGGACAGGCTTATTTGTGGAGACGTAGGTTTTGGTAAAACAGAAGTAGCTATTAGGGCTGCATTTAAGGCGGTAGACAACGGCAAACAAGTGGCTATTTTAGTGCCTACGACCATATTAGCCTACCAGCATTTTAACACCCTAACAGCCAGGTTAAAAGACATGCCAGTATCGGTAGATTACCTCAATAGATTTAGAAGCTCTAAAGAAAAAAAGGATATTTTAGAACGTTTGGAAAATGGCAGAATAGACATTGTCATTGGAACGCACCAACTGGTGAACAAAGCCGTAAAATTCAAAGATTTGGGGCTGCTTATTGTAGATGAAGAACAAAAATTTGGGGTGGGTGTAAAAGACAAACTCAAATCACTTAAAGAAAATGTAGACGTACTGACCCTTACAGCAACCCCTATTCCAAGGACTTTACAGTTCAGTTTAATGGCAGCGAGAGATTTGTCAGTAATTAACACTGCTCCACCTAACAGGTACCCCATTGAAAGCAACGTAGTGCGCTTTAATGAAACACTGATTAGAGAGGCAATTTCCTATGAAATTCAAAGGGATGGTCAGGTATTTTTTATTCACAATAGGATTGAAAATATTACAGAAGTAGCCGGACTCATTCAACGATTGGTGCCAGATGCCCGAGTGGGAATTGGCCACGGACAGATGGAAGGCAAAAAACTTGAAAACCTCATGAAAGCATTCATGGGTGGAGAATTTGACGTATTGGTTTCTACAACCATCATTGAAAGTGGTTTAGACGTGTCTAATGCCAACACCATTTTCATTAATAATGCCAATAACTTTGGCCTGAGTGACCTCCACCAAATGCGTGGTCGTGTGGGAAGAAGCAATAAGAAAGCATTCTGCTATTTCATTACCCCTCCTTATGAGGTCATGACGGCCGATGCCAGAAAAAGGATTCAAGCACTTGAACAATTTACTGCACTTGGAAGCGGCTTTAATATTGCCATGAAAGATCTAGAAATTAGAGGTGCTGGAGACATTCTTGGCGGGGAACAGAGCGGTTTTATTAATGAAATAGGCTTTGAAACCTATCAGAAAATTATGGCTGAAGCCATTGATGAGCTTAAAAACTCAGAATTCAAAGACCTTTACGAAGCACCAATAGAAGATGAAAACAAAGCCTTTGCCTTAGAAACCCAAATGGATGCAGATATTGAAATGTTATTCCCGGATGATTACATCAATAATACTTCTGAAAGACTCAAACTGTACACCACATTAAATGGCTTATCTAATGAAAGCGAGTTAGATGCTTTTGAAAAGGAACTTATAGACCGCTTTGGACCCATCCCAGACGAGACAAAGGACCTTTTACTAGCCGTTCAAGTAAAATGGATTTGCAACTATATGGGTATGGAAAAAGTAGTGATGAAAAAAGGCAAATTCTTAGGCTATTTTATTGCAAACCAACAATCTGACTATTATCAGAGTGCCCGATTTAGAAAGGTGTTGGCCTTTGTTCAAGCACACTCAAAACAATGCAGCCTAAAGGAAAAACAAACCAGAAGTGGTTTGAGACTATTATTAGTTATTGAAGGGGTACATAAAGTAAATAGCGCTTATAAACTACTGTCTAATTTTACAGCGTCTTAAGGTCTTTTATGGTCCTAAATGCAACGTCTACCTGAGCGTCGTTTACTATAATGGTAAACTCATTGGTCGTGGAAATTACCTCGTAAAGTACTATTCCCTCCCAGGCCAGTCTTTGAAAAATAAAGTAATAAATACCAGGAACAGAAACATTTTCTGCGGGTAATTTAACCGTAATTGAAGATAAATTTTCTGCTTTTTGGGTGCATTTTTCCGTTACAAAAAGGGTTTCAACAGTCTTGTCTAAGGCACCACTTACGACAATATTTAATTCATTCACCCCTCTAGAAGAAGTATAAAACACATCTTTATTCTTATTAATCTCCTTTAATAGCAAAGTTTGGTTTTCAAGAATACTGTCAGAAATTAAAAAAGTGAAATCTGTTAAAGAAGAACGCACGGTAATTTCTCCTATATTTTTCAAGACTTTAATGATCTTGTGGGTCGCTCTAAATTCCATGTCGTCCGACAGTCTTTTTAGTGCCATTACAATAGCGCCATTTCTGATGTCTTTTCCTAGTGCCTCTTCAATTTCCGGCATAATGATCCTAGAAAGGGAGGTGAGATTAATAATGCCCTGTGCTAAGGCACTTTGTAAAAAGGGTTTCTTTTTAATGTAATTTTCTACAACTGAAGAGATGGTTTTCATCTTAATAAATATAAATTGAATTTAAAATAAAGCATGCTTATTGTGCAAATTTAACACTTTGTTACAAATTAAACAAATTGTGTGTGGGTTAAAAATGATAAAAAGCATCCTTAAGGTGTTCTAAATCATATGAATGGGGTTTCATTGTAATGTACACAATGTCAAAACGAGCTTCTTTGTGCACCTTATGACGGTGCATATAATAATTTGCTGCCCTGATAAGGTGGTTTATTTTAGAGGGGGGCACCAATTGAATTAAAGGAACTATCGTTGGCGCTGTTCTTGTCTTTACCTCCACTACAATAAGAAAATTCTCATGCAGCGCAATAATATCTATCTCAGCTTTTCTGTGTCTGTAATTAACCGCCCTAATCTCATAACCCTTTGAAATGAGGTATTCTTGTGCTATGCGCTCTCCTTTAGCGCCCAGATCATTGTGGAATGCCATTTTTAAGATTTTAAAAAAAGGCCCGTTCTAACTTGGAGGGTATTTGTGTCGCTTCCATTTACAATCTAGAGAATTAAAACCATCTGGCCAACGCAAACACCCTAGTTAATATACTTAAAAACTTTTAAAAAGACCCCCTGAGCTCTTGACAAATTCCCTATTTTTGTAGGTAATTTTTTATTTGCATTATGTCTCAAAATTCAGAAGCCTCCAGGTATACCATTACAGCAGCACTCCCCTATACCAATGGACCCATCCATATTGGTCATTTGGCAGGCGTGTACGTCCCTGCAGATATTTACAGTCGCTATCTCAGGGGTATTGGGAAAGATGTTGCTTTCGTTTGTGGAAGTGATGAACACGGCGTAGCCATTTCTATGAAGGCAAAAAAAGAAGGCATTACCCCCAAAGAGGTTATTGACAAATACCACGCTATGATCTCTAAATCATTTATAGATTTTGGAATCACTTTTGACCATTACTCCAGAACTTCGGGAGAAATGCACCATAAAACAGCTTCTGATTTTTTTAAAAAACTACACCAAGACCAGGCTTTTATTGAAGAAATAACCCCACAATTATTCGATCCAGAAGCCGAGCAATTTTTAGCAGATCGTTTCGTAACTGGAACCTGTCCAAAGTGCGGTAATGAAGAAGCTTATGGAGACCAATGTGAATCTTGCGGGAGCTCTTTAAACGCTACAGAACTCATTAATCCAAAATCTACCTTGAGTGGTGCTATTCCAATTTTAAAAGAAACCAAACATTGGTTTTTACCCTTAGATAAATATGAATCATTTTTAAGAAAGTGGATTTTAGAAGGGCATAAAAAAGACTGGAAACCAAATGTTTACGGACAATGTAAATCATGGATAGAAGAAGGTCTTAAGCCTAGAGCAGTGACTAGAGATTTGGACTGGGGTATTCCAGTTCCTGTACCAGGAGGAGAAGGAAAAGTACTGTATGTATGGTTTGACGCACCTATAGGCTATATCTCCGCCACTAAAGAATGGGCAGCAAAAAACAATAAGGACTGGGAACCTTACTGGAAGGATGAAAATACTAAATTGGTCCATTTCATAGGGAAAGATAATATTGTTTTTCACTGTATTATTTTCCCTGCAATGCTTAAAGCGCATGGTGATTACATCTTACCAGAAAATGTTCCTGCCAACGAATTTCTAAACTTAGAAGGTCAAAAACTTTCTACCTCTAAAAACTGGGCCGTTTGGCTACACGAATACCTCGAAGCCTTTCCGGACCAACAAGATGTATTGAGATATACCCTCACAGCAAATGCACCAGAATCAAAAGACAACGATTTTACTTGGAAAGACTTTCAAGCTAGAAACAACAATGAATTGGTTGCTATTTTAGGAAACTTCATCAATAGAGGGGTTGTATTGACGCAAAAATATTATCAAGGCAAAGTACCCTCACCAGGCCATTTAGAAGCTATAGACTTAGAAACCCTTGCTGCATTAAAAGAATCTCCAGCCACTATTGCCAACTCTCTTGAAAAATACAGGTTTAGAGAAGCCAGCGGTATATTGATGCAAGTAGCAAGGCTCGGAAATAAATACTTGGCTGACAACGAACCTTGGAAACTTATTAAAACAGATCCAAAAAGAGTGGAAACGATTATGTATGTCAGTTTACAAATCGCTGCTGCTTTGGCAGTATTATCGGAGCCTTTTTTACCATTCACCGCAAATAAGCTCAATGAGATGCTACACTTAGCCCCTTTAAACTTATCTTGGAAAGATGTTGCTGAGAAAGAAGCCCTACTTCCTAGCGGTCATATCATAAATGAGGCACAGCTTCTTTTTAGAAGAATTGAAGACAGTGAAATAGACGCCCAAGTAGAAAAATTAAACCAAACAAAAATAGATAACGCCGCTATGGAAACTACTGTAGTTCCTCAAAAAGAAACTTCTAGCTTTGAAGATTTTAGCAAATTAGACCTGCGAACAGGCACCATTCTAGCTGCTGAGAAAATGCCAAAAGCGAAAAAATTATTGGTGCTCCAAGTCCAAACTGGCTTAGACACTAGAACCATAGTTTCTGGAATAGCAGAACACTTTAGTCCAGAAGAAGTGGTGGGTAAAAAAGTGACCGTACTAGTAAACCTCGCGCCAAGAGCATTAAGAGGTGTAGAAAGTCAGGGAATGATTCTTATGACGGAACAAAAATCAGGCAAATTGGTATTTGTAAACCCAGATGAAGATGGGGTGGCAGATGGTGCGGTAATCAGTTAACGTAAAGTAGGCCAAAAGACCGCAATTAAAAGCGGCTAAATTCACCTATAAATAAAGCCCGCTAAAGCGGGCTTTATTTTTTTAACTGCAATTACATATAAAATGCTTTTGACAGGGTTTAATTAATCTGTTTGAACGGCTTTGTTCTGCAACAACAACACCTCAGTACACAGCACTTCTGATTTATACTTAGTCTCCCCCTCGGGAGAGGTATAGGTTCTATGGGTAAGTTTGCCTTCAATGGCAATTTCCTGCCCCTTGTTTACATACTGCGCAATAATTTCTGCTGTTTTCCCCCAGGCAACAATGGAATGCCACTGAGTGTCTGTAATTAAAACCCCTTCTTGATTTCTGAATTTTTCATTGGTCGCCATAGAGAAATTGACCACTGTTTTGCCACTTTCTAAGGTCTTTAACTCTGGTTGCACCCCTAGATTACCAATTAACTGAACTTTGTTTCTGATTGCTTTCATAATATATATAATTTATAAGGTTAATAAAAGGACTGCCTTTGAAGCTTTATCCCTTTCACCCTACAAACGTAACAGCCACATCTCCTTATAGCCGGTATAAAAATATTTGTAGTCATTTACAGTCGTTTGTAAACGTTTAAAAATTAATGGGGCTCATGGCGTTTTATGGCCGCAAGAGAAAAAACACTAACTTTATAAGACCCTTTCTTTTTAAGACGCAACTTACTTAATCATCCAACATGGAAAAAGTATGTCTTTGCTGTAAAGAGAAAATTAAAGGAAGAAGTGATAAAAAATTCTGTGGAGATGCTTGCAGAAACGAATTTCACAATACCCAAAACTCACCCTACAATTCACTGGTGAGAAATACCAACAGACGCCTCAAAAAAAATTATCGCATTTTAGCAGAAGTTACTTTAGTTGGTGGAAAAGGAAGAATCACAAAAAGTAATTTAATACACAAAGGGTTCTTCTTTGACTTTTTACATCTATTTATAAAACCCAGAAAGGGAATGACTATTATTTTATCTATGATCTGGGGTATTTAAAAATAGCGCCAGATTTGTTTGTGGTGGTGCAAAAATTTAAATGAAACACCTGCATCCAAATAGGAATAAGGGGTCTATACCCAATAAGAATACGGGATATATATTCAAATAAAAATGAGGACTATGCCTCCAAATAGAATTCACACTATTGTTCAGCAAAAATTATTGTTTTTTCCACTGTTGGCTACTGAGTTTCAGTGCAGCAATAACAATGTCTTTCCTACTAATTTGGCCTACCAACTTTCCGTCTTTTAAAACAGGGAGTCTTCTCCTGCTGTTGCTATGAAAAATTGTTGCTGCGTCAAAAATTGAAGCAGAAGCATCTATAGTCTCCACTTCTTTAGACATAAAAGAAGCCACGCTTTTATCTAATATTGGCAGGTTAAAATACCTGCTTTCAGAAATCTGTTTCATACAATCTGCCTCGGAGACAATGCCCACCAATTCCTTTTTGTCGTTGAGCACAGGACCTCCAGAGATTGGGTATTTGGCAAAACATTCCATAACCTCTAAAATAGACTGAGTAGGTGAAAATGTAATGAGTGAGGTGGTCATATAATCAGATACTAAAATAGCCTCTTTTACACCTTCCTTTTGAACTTGTCTAACGCCTTGAAAACTTTTAATACCCATAATGCAACCCTTTAATAATCAGTTTAATATAGTTAAAAAATAATTCCTTCGCAATTTTATTTAAGCAATTCATCTAAAGGTCGGGGCCAAAAAAACAAAATCACTTCTGCCTTAAACCAATAGAATAAGTGGTATTTTTAAAAAATATTTAAAACTCATTTCTTAAAAATACCTGGTATGAATACCTCAAAAGAGACACGAAAGGTATTGGGAATTATTGGTTGCGGGTGGCTGGGAAGTGCCGTAGCACAGTATTTTATTCAGCACAACTGGTTGGTTAAGGGCACCCGAAGGTCATTAGAAAAAATGGGTGGTTTAGAAACACTGGGTATTAAGCCTTTTAAATTTGAACTAGGCGCAGCAGCTTTGTCACACGATTTTACTAAAAACCTAGACCTGCTTCTAATCAGTGTTCCGCCACAACTCAGGACAGGTGAAAATGACGCCTTCATAGACCATATGAAATCCCTGTCTAAAGACCTTTTAAAAGTACTGCCCAAAAATTGCCAAGTCATTTACACCTCATCTACAGGAGTTTATCCCAATAGCGGAGGTCCTTATTCTGAGCTAAGTCAGTGGACCGCAGACACTGAGCGGGCACAAAAACTTTTAGCCGCAGAAAAAATTATAGCTACACTACCCCACAAAAAAACCACCATCAGGCTCGCTGGCCTCGTAGGGGCAGACAGAGAGCCCACAAGGTCTTTAAGTGGCAGAACCGCTATTTCAGGAGGCAATAAAGCAGCCAACCTAATTCACCAACAAGACGCGGTAAAATTAATTTGGTTCCTATCTCAAGTAGCAGATCCTCCTACTTTGGTCAATGGGGTATTTCCGCAAAAAATCAAAAAAGCAGATTTCTACAACAATAAAGCGCTACAATTAAATATACCACCACCCATTTTTATGGAAGCAGCGCAGCCTATAGACCGCTTAATTCAATCAAAAGTTTTTTTAGGATTTACTTATGACAAAGCCCTATTATAAATTGAAAAAAAATAGTTAGTTTTAGTCCCTAATCCTATTAGAAACAACCTAACAACAATTTCATGAAAAATTTACTAGTCCTTCTTTTGATCCTTTCTGGAGTCTCTTTAAAAGCCCAGGAAAAATCTGCATTGGAAAATCACTACAAAGCATTTTATAAACAAATGCGCACCCAAGGAGATATTAACGGAATTATTCAAGCCTTAACGCACTTAAATGTAATAGCGCCAAATACCGCTAGAAGAGACACCTTAGCCTATATATACAGTAGCAATAACCAACACATGCAAGCCTTAAATTTATTGGGTATTGAACGCTTGGGGGAAGACTCAGATTTAGCCGTCCAAGTAAAAGCCATCTCTTTAAAAGCCATTGAGCAACCCAAAAGAGCCCTTGAGCATTTTGAAGAATTGGCCAAAAGAAACCCCAGTGCTTATTTGTTATATGAGTTATCTGACTTAAAAATAGTCACAGGAGATAACAGTGGTGCAATGGTTACGATAAAGGAAGGACAAGCCATGACAAAGGCAGACATGAAATACGCTTTTTACGAAAGGCAACAGCCCTATGAGGTAGCCTTAAAATCTGCTTTTTTCCACTTAGAGGCACTGGTGATTTACAACACAGATAAAGAGAGAATTAAAGAAGCCATAGCTTTAATAGATAGGGCCTTAGTGTTATCTCCAAACTTTAATTTAGCCAGTCTGAGCAAGCAAGCCCTTGAATCTAGATTGGTTGTTCCAGAAGAAACGCCTAAAGACTAAGCTAAGTACCGTCATAAGGAACGAATTAAAAGACATGGTTTAAACCAACACAAGAGATTAAAACCGCTCCTAAATTTAAAACCAACACAAGAGATTAAAACCGCTCTTAAATTTAAGACAAGAGACAAAGACCTCTCTTAAATTCTAACCCAAAATTATTTACTGCTTTAAGCCCTTGAGACGCATGATTGAAATGCTATCTTGGGCTTTTTTTAATTCCAATAAATTGGAAACCTGGTCATTAGGCACTGCGATAGACAACACATAATGGGCTATTTTCCACTGACCGTCTTCAAGTTCCAACACCCCAGATCCCCTACAAATTCCCATTTGAGTGTCCAGTAATTCGTCAAACCAAACGGCGCTGTCATTGTGATAAATATGCCGTTCTAAGGAAGTAAAAGACCAGGCCTTGCCCGCATTAAAATAGGGCTTTGAAAAGGACTTAAACGCCTTATTCTCCCAATGTTCACCTGCATCTGTACCCACAAAAACACCTTCTTTGGTCATGAGGGAAAAGTACTGATCAAAATCTGCATCGGCGGCAGCCAAATGCCAAGCGTCTATTACTTTAGAAGCCGTTTGAACCACTGTAGGCGCAGAAGTTAATGTTGCAGTTCCTTGGGCAGAAACCCCTATGGAAAGGCAAAAAATAGCCATGGTCAAATAAGTTGGAAAGCTACAATTATTCATCTTTAAAATCATTTAAATTCACTGGCGCAACAGTATGTCTGTTGAGTTGTTCTTTTAAGGCATTATATGCGGCAATAGTTTCAAGGGTAGCTGCCTTAGGGTCTTGTGATTGGTTCATTAATGCTTGGGTCTTTAGCAAATAAGTGCGCAGCAACCGCTGCCTGCTTTTCACCTCTGGAGTATTAAAATCTTCCGGGTAACCATCTTTGAGAATAGCGCCCTCTTTTTCAATTAATTCAGCAACCAACATTTTCAAATCAGGCAATGAAATCACTGATTTTAAAGCGCCCATTCTCTGGTCAAGGGCGTCAAAAGCAGGCCATTCATTTACAATAGAGTCAGACGTAACAGACAAAGGACTAAATTCCGGCAAATCTGAATAATCTAAGGACAAATTGGTCCCCGTTTCTTCTTGCTTGTTTACTTGCTTTTCACCGCAGGAAAACAGCCCCATTAAGGCTAAAAAAATGACTGCTTTTTTCATCTGTGAAAGATACGCAAATTAATAAAAGGGTATCTTTACTCCGCTTTAAAATAATACAATATGCACCATAAAATACTTATTCTAGGGGCCTGCGGGCAAATTGGTACAGAACTCACCATAGCATTAAGAGAACAACATGGAGTAGATAATGTAGTGGCCAGTGACATTAGGGCTACCGATGACGCTGTGATGAATGCTGGGCCCTTTGAAATTTTAGATGCAACGGACTTACACGCCTTAGAAGACGTGATCATGCACTATGAAATTGAGACTGTTTATTTAATGGCCGCCATGTTAAGTGGCACTGCAGAGAAATTCCCTATGAAAGCTTGGTCCCTCAATATGGACACCTTGTTTCATGTATTGAATTTGGCAAAAGACAAAAAAATATCAAAAATATTCTGGCCCTCTAGTATTGCTGTCTTTGGGCCAGCCACACCCAAAGAAAATACCCCACAGCAGTGTATTATGGCACCCAGTAGCGTATATGGAATGAGCAAATTGGCAGGAGAAGGTTGGTGCCAATACTACCACCTTAAATATGGAGTAGACGTCAGGTCTCTGAGGTATCCGGGACTGATTAGTTGGAAAACTCAGCCAGGAGGTGGAACCACAGATTATGCCGTAGATATTTTTCACAAAGCCATAAAAGACGGTGCCTATGAAAGTTTTTTATCTCCAGAAACTACGCTGCCAATGATGTATATGGAAGACGCCATTCGCGCCACATTATCTATCATGGAAAGTGAATCTAGTACCCTAAAAAAAGGCATGGCTTACAATGTGAGCGCTATGAGTTTTAACCCTCAAGAATTGGCTCATGCCATTAGAAAACAGCGGCCTGAATTTCAAATCAGTTACGCGCCAGACTTTAGACAATCCATTGCAGACAGCTGGCCAGACAGCGTCTCAGATATAGAGGCCCAAAAAGATTGGCAATGGAAACCTCAATTTTACTTGGAAGACATGGTAAAAGACATGTTGCTGCACTTGAACCGTTAAAACGCTTAAAAATCACCACAATAAATGGGTTTTAAGCCCGGGTTAGATCAGTGTATTAAAGCTTAGAAAGACAACTTACAATTAAAGTGCTCAAAGTCAGCTCTATAAACCCACTACATAGCAAACGCAGACTTAAACTTAAGCTTCTTTTCAATGGCCGTGATTAAGGTATTGGCAATGTCTTTCCCCGTAGCGTTTTCAATGCCTTCTAAACCAGGGGAGGAATTCACCTCCAACAACAAAGGCCCTTTATTGGAGCGAATAATATCTACCCCAGCCACTGCCAAGTTGAGTACTTTACTCGCCTTAATGGCTAGTTTTTTCTCTTCTGGGGTAATTTTTACAATAGAAGCCTTTCCTCCTTGGTGAATATTGGCCCTAAATTCTCCTTTTTCTGCCTGTCTTTGAATAGAAGCCACTACCCTGCCATCTACCACAAAACAACGAATGTCTTGGCCATTGGCTTCTTTAATAAATTCTTGAACCAGTATGTTGGTTTGTACACTTTTAAAAGCATTAATAACACTTTCTGCCGCCTTATTGGTCTCTGCCAAAACAACCCCTTTTCCTTGGGTACTCTCTAAAAGCTTAATGATTAAAGGAGCCCCATTAACCATTCTAATAAGGTCTTTGGTGTCTAGAGGAGACTTGGCAAAACCAGTGATGGGAATGTGAATGTCAAACTTGGCAAACAATTGAGAGGCAAACAATTTGTCCCTAGATTGTGTAATGGCCTCAGCTGTATTTAAACAGAACACCCCTAAGTTGTCAAACTGTCTAATTAGGGCGCATCCATAAAAAGTCACCGCAGGCTTTATTCTAGGAATAATAGCGTCAAATTCATTGAGAATATTCCCGCCCCTATATCTAATTTCAGGAGAGTTGGCGTCTAACTTCATATAAGAGTGTTCCACATTTAGAAACACCATTTCGTGTCCTCTAGCCTCACCAGCCTCCATAATTCGCTTGTTGGAATACAGGTTTGGATTACTGGCCAAAAGGGCTATTTTTAGGCCTGTTTTAGCCTTCATATAAGGGGCGTACTTGGCACTCACCTCTTCTTCTGAAAACTCTTTTTGCAAAAAGGAATCTGCAGGATTTACCATATAACGGCCATTTAAAGCCTCTCTTCCCAGCAGCATTCTAAACTCCATGGTATCTCTATTGGCTAAGGTCAACTCAATATCAAAAGTGTCTGCGCCAATAGTTACAGGTGTTTTAATCACAAAACGTTCCTCTGCTATTCCCGAAGAACTTCTGACCGTTCTCCTGTCTACTAGTTTGGCTTCGCATTGTATGTTAATACTCCTGTTGTCTTGAATGGGGTTAATTTCAAATTTCACATACTCTTGTCCCCCACGACCAACTACTTTGGCGTTGGCTGCCTGAATGGAAGATGTTTTAGCGCCAGAGTCTACCCTAGCTTTGATGGCTGGAATACCCAAGGTTCCAAATACACACCACTCTTCACTTCCAATTATATTTAAATCTTGCATTTTTTTGTTTTTTTTTGGCCTCCGGCCGATGCCTTAATTCTAAAGCAGCTAGAATAATTTTAATAGTCTAATCACAAAAAGATCCACCACCTCTACCAGGATTAGAAGGATAATAATCCATTCTAATTTACTGCTCTCTCGGTGCTCCATAATATCTTTAAAGAGCTCCAAGTCTTCTTTAATAATGGCCGTTCTTTCATTAATATACCTGTAGCGGTCTTTTAAATCAAAAGTCTGCTTTAAGGCTATATTTAAAGTATTTAAAGATTCATTTTCCCAAGTAATGTCCGGAGAATCAAAAATATAGAGGTTCTCAGAAATCTGATTCTTAATATTTAATACTTTACCAATAAAGCGTTTCAATTTAATTCCTGAAATATCTAATTTCCCTTTTAATTCAAGAGATTTAGTGTACTTATTGGTCTCTGCAAGCAACTGATCGGTAATTTCTAAATACTGGTCTAGCGCCACAGACTGGGATGTATTTAACATGACCAATCTAATGGCTTCTGGATCAAAGTGAGCGAGAGTGACCCGGTCAAAGGCAACTTTTTGCGCCCCTTCTGCCACAAAAACCCGAATGGTTTCCTTTAAATCCTGCTCCTGCCATGGGGTAGCTTCGGGATTAAGCTGCTCTATAATTGTGTTAATTTCTTGGGTGCTGTGGTTAAAAAAGGCCATTACCCCATATTGAAAAACATAGACAAATTTTTCTGTGCCGTTGGACATGAAAAGTTCATCAGAATCTGTAAATAATATGGGCAATGCGAGTTTTTGCTTGCATTGCCTAATATTAAAACTAGGGGCTATTTGAAGGGCTATAACAGAGTACATCATTAGTCTTCTGAGGCTTCTTCTAAATCAATATCTGGAATAGCATCTGGATCATTGTCATCAAAATCTTCATAATCATCTTCGTCATAATTGGCCATGGTCTTTTCTAACTTGGCGCTAATCTTCACCAGGTATTTAGTGTCTTCTGTAGACACTTCTACCGCCTGGATGTTTTCTCCTGAAGCATTTTTAAAGCTAATAATATTAAGGTCATCATACCCATCAGGATACTTCTCTACCAAAAGCTTTAATACTTCTGGAGTGAGTTTTTTAAAATCTACAATGACACGTTTCAATGGCTGTTGCATGGCTATAAATCTAAAAGGTAAGCAAAGATTAATGGGGCTACAATGGTAGCGTCACTCTCTATAATATACTTTGGGGTGTCTATATCTAATTTACCCCATGTAATTTTCTCGTTGGGTACCGCACCAGAATAAGACCCATAACTTGTTGTAGAATCACTGATCTGACAAAAATAACTCCAAAATGGCGTGTCTGTTCTTTCCATATCTTGGTAGAGCATAGGCACCACACAAATAGGGAAATCTCCTGCAATCCCTCCACCAATTTGGAAGAATCCAATACCGTTTTCAGAATTATCTGTGTACCAATCTGCTAAAAAAGTCATGTATTCAATACCAGATTTTACGGTGCTGGCTTTTAATTCGCCTTTGAGCACATAGGAGGCAAAGATATTCCCCATGGTACTGTCTTCCCAACCAGGACAAACAATAGGCAAATTCTTTTCTGCTGCTGCATACATCCAAGAGTCTTTTAGATCAATTTCATAGTATTCCTCTAAGACCCCTGAAAGGAGCATTTTATACATAAATTCATGTGGAAAATAACGTTCTCCAGCAGCTTCTGCATCCTTCCATATTTTGTAAATATGTTTCTGAAGCCTTCTAAAAGCCTCCTCTTCTGGGATACAAGTATCGGTAACCCTATTGAGGCCTTTTTCGAGTAAATCCCATTCTTGCTGTGGGGTTAAATCCCTGTAGTTGGGCACACGCTCATAATGGGAATGGGCCACTAAATTCATAATATCTTCTTCTAAATTGGCGCCAGTACAAGAAACAATTTGCACTTTATCCTGGCGGATCATTTCAGAAAAAATCTTTCCAATTTCCGCGGTACTCATGGCACCTGCAAGAGACACCAACATCTTAGAACCACCGGCCAATTGGGCTTCGTATCCTTTTGCAGCGTCTACTAATGCCGCTGCATTAAAATGCAAATAATATTTTTCTATAAAATTTGAAATAGCTCCTTTACTCATCGCTGTCTTGAAATTTAGTGAGGGTATTTTTTTTAGCGTGTTCTAAATCGAAAGTATTGTCATATGGATCACTCGCCAAGACCTGCATGAATTTATAACTTAACATTTTATAATACAACTTTGCCGCTAAAAATTCCGACGGCTTGCTGTTGCTATTTGGGCAAAGCTCAACAATATCAAAACCCACTACATTTTTTTCTGCAAATACTTCTTTTAAAAATGCTAAGGTTTCATACCACAACAATCCTCCTGGCTCTGGGGTTCCAGTGGCTGGTAGGATAGAAGGATCAAAAGCATCTAAGTCTAAAGTGATAAATACATTGTCTGTCATGAGTTCTAAAGCCTTGTCGGACCAATATTCATCCTGCACCATATCATGTGCAAAAAATGTTTTCTCAGGGTCCATAAAAGATTGCTCTATCTGATCCATTGAACGAATCCCCACCTGGATTAAATTGGTGGTTTGACTTGCTTCATGAACCGCACAAGCATGGTTACAGCTAGTCCCCTCATAAGAAGCCCTTAAATCTGCATGCGCGTCTATATGAAGCACTGTTAAATTTTCAAAGCTCTCGTTAAAAGCCCTTATAGTACCTATTGAAATAGAGTGCTCTCCCCCGAAAAGGGTTACGAATTTGTTCTTTTTTATATAAGACTTTGTAGCTTTATGAACGGCGTCTACCATAGCTTCAGGCGTACTTTTCTCCAATACCGGATCTGCTAAATACACCCCTTGTTGGTACACCTCTGTAGCGGTTTCAATGTCGAATAATTCCATATTTTCAGAAGCTGCCAAAAAAGCTTCTGGTCCTTTATCTGCTCCTTTTCCCCAAGTACTCGTTCCGTCATAAGGGACTGGAATTAATACTACTTTCGCTGTTTCTAACTGGGCAAACTCATCTGGAATGCCAGCGTAATTACTCTTGCTCATACCCTAAAATTTTAAGCATCTGAGATGCTTCTTGTTGTTGTGAAAATAATGAAGTGGTTAAATTCCCCTGAGCGTCTTTTTGAATTAAAACGTGTTTGGGGGTTGGAATTAGACAGTGTTGTAAGCCTCCAAAGCCTCCTATGGATTCTTGGTATGCACCTGTGTTAAAAAAACCAATATAAAGGGGCTTTTCTTTTTTAAATACAGGCAGGTAAATGGCGTTCATATTCTGCTCTGAATTGTAATAATCGTCGCTGTCACAGGTAAGACCACCTAAAAGTACCCGCTCGTATTCGTCTTGCCACCTGTTAATAGGTAGCATTATGAATCGCTTATTTATGGCCCAAGTATCTGGGAGGGTTGTAATAAATGAAGAGTCTATCATATTCCATTTCTCCCTATCATTCTGCTGTTTCTGATACAACACCTGATAAATTGCGCCACCACTCTCACCCACTGTAAAGCTTCCAAATTCAGTGAAAATGTGCGGCACAGGGACGTCTGCCTCTGCACAAATGGCATTGATCTGGTTTAAGATTTCCTCTATCATATAGGCGTAGTCATATTCAAAAGCCAAAGAGTTTTTAATAGGAAAACCACCACCAATATTGAGACTGTCTAGACTTGGGCATATTTTTTTAAGGCGTACATACACCTTTAAACACTTGCTTAACTCATTCCAATAATAGGCATTGTCTCCAATACCTGTATTAATAAAAAAGTGTAGCATTTTTAATTCCACTTTATCGTTGCCTTTTATTTGGTCTTCGTAAAAAGGAACAATATTTCGGTAACCAATGCCTAATCGAGAAGTATAAAACTCAAACTTTGGTTCTTCTTCAGAAGCAATTCGAATCCCTATTTTATAGTCTCCATCTATTTTCTCTGACAAGAGAGAAATCTCTTCGTAATTGTCAATGATAGGAATACAATTCTCGTGGCCGGAATTAATGAGTCTGGCAATATTATCTACATATTGTGCCCTTTTAAATCCGTTGCAAATCACAAAAGTATCTGGCTTTATTTTACCCGCTTCTTTGAGCGATTCCACTATATTGATGTCAAAAGCAGAAGAAGTTTCAATGTGAATATCATTGCTGAGGGCTTCTTCTAAAACATGTTTAAAATGAGCACTTTTGGTGCAGTAACAATAATGGTACTTCCCTTTATAATCATTTTTTTTAATCGCATTGTCGAACCATCCTTTAGCACGCTGGATGTTTTCAGAAATTTTGGGTAAATAAGTAAATTTTAATGGGGTGCCGTATTGGGCCACCAATTTTTCTAATTCAATGCCATGAAAACGCAGGTTTTCGTCTTCTAGGGTGAATTCTTCTTGTGGAAAATAATAACTCTGGTGTATTAGATCTATGTATTTAATATTCATTATAGCAAATTAAAAATTAAAGAAAGGCCAAGAATTCGTATTCCTGACGCTAAAAAAATGAATTGCAATAAGGGTATTAGATATTGATCTGACGCGCAGTGGTGGGTACAAAAAAGTACTCGTGCTGGCTTTGCACGATAGCGGATAAGGAAGTTCGCTTTAAATTTTGGTTGCCTATCTGATAAGCAGCGTCTAGAAAACACTTCGGATTTTCTAATTGCCCCAACATAGAAACACTTTTCATGATGTTCAGCTAAATGCCACAACAAATGAAAACAAAAAATCTGAAAAAAAAGCGGGTTTTAAAAAGATTTAGAAAAAAAAGGGCATCGCCCAATTTTATTGGGCTAAAAGGAAAAAAATTGCGCTTTAGACCCTATTTTAATAAAAATAAGGACGCAATAACAGGAAAAAAAGTCGAGTAAAGTGCGGCATTTCACAAAAAAAATCAACATCTGCTCTTTTTTAAGTCGTGCCCTGTAACTATCTTTAAAAGAAAAAACCATGAAAAACAGAAGAGAATTTCTAAAAACCACCTGCCCTACTGTGGCATTTGCTTTCTTTGGCGTGTCGCTTATCCAAGCCTGTTCCTCCTCAGAAGATCCTATGCCCACTGTTCCTACAAACAATGGACAAACCAATACGGATACGGCCGGTGTCACCCAAAATGGCAATACCATTACCATTGATCTAAACGCATCTAATTTTTCTGGATTGGCCTCCGTTGGCAGCTGGATGAATCTCACCTCCGCAGGTGTACTACTTTTAAGGGTAAGCACTGACACCATTAGGGCTTTTGACAATTGCTGTCCGCATCAAGGCACCAGAACCCAGTGGAGCTATGGAAACAACACCTTTAACTGTGCAAACCACGGCAATAGCTTTGGTATGGGAGACAACACTGCTGCTTGTAATTCAGACGCTAGCAGCGGAGATTTGGTCAGTTACACTTCAAGTATCTCGGGCAATACATTGACTATTAATAAAGCTTAATTTATTCTCGTACAATTCGTTGTATTAATCAATTTCAAAATTAACGCCAAGGGCAGTTTGATCAAATTGCAAGCCGTTGCTTCTGTTGTAATGAATGTAGCGTAGCTCAATAGATTTTAAGCCAATTTTCCACAGGGAGAATTGGCTCAATAGGTCTTTATAGCGTACCCCAAAACCCCACTGTTGGCTGGTAAAAGAGGCAAGATCAAAGTCTGAAGTGTAATATTGTGCGCTGCTCGTAGCCATTTCTTTGGGATAGAAATAATCTGCTGCGCTTTGGCTGTAATGTCTAAAACTGGGAAAAAGCGCCCAATTTAATCCCAAACTAATGGGTAATTCTATCTCTGCGGTAAGTCCAGATACTCCCCAAGAATCGTTGTAGTACCTTGCGTAAGACCTCAGTATAATGGCATCTGAAATATAGTAGTTTAGTCTTGCGCCTACAGGGTATTTGTAACGGTAAAATGGGAGGCGTTCTACATTGTCTGCCAATTGAAAATCATCTATGAAAAAATCAGGTTTGTCTGCAAAATAAACCCTTTGCAAAGGGGAAGACAATAGGCCTTCTTGCATTACGGCGTCTATAAATAATGACGCTTGCATTTTTGCGGTTAAGATTTGGGCTACATTAAAACTCAGGGCATAGGTGTTGCGCTTGGCTTGGCTAAATGCGGCAAAATCATTGGTGTAAGTGCCTTCTCCTCTAATATTTCCATTAAAAAACCCAGTCCTCAATTCTATAGGGTACTGCGGATCATGCTGGTCTAAATACACCTGCACATTGAGCCCTACTTCTGTATTTTTCTCATTGTATAATTTGCTTACACCAGCGCCAAACCCAAAAGATTGATAGTCATATTCTTTGGATACGGCCAGTGAGGCGTTATAAATGGTATTCCTGTCTGCGCTAAAATGGGCATAGGAGGGGTTAAAGTGTGCCAAAACGTCTGATCTTGATGGACCTGAAGAGGCTACCCAAGGGCTGGCAGGTTCATTTCCGTCCAGGGGGTTTACATTGCTGGAAGAGGCAGAAGTATACGCAGATAGGCCGGTGTCTACTGTTAAAATCCCGTCCGATCCTATAGGCATTTGCACCACTATAGTTGGGGCGGCGTCTGTGAGGGCCTCTGTGCCCTCACCGCCAGTTACTGCGGCATTATTCCCATCTTGGGTGTAATAGCTAAATAAAGTTTGCACCGCCACTTTTTCCAGCACTTTCTTAGTGTAACTGGCCGGCTGTTCTTGGCTCCACAGGATTTGGATACCAATGGCTAAAAATAAAATGGGGCTTAAAATTTGCTTCATGTTTTAATTACAGCCGCAGCCGCCTCCCATTTTACCTCCGTTTGCACCCGCTGCACCTTCCCTGTAAATATGGCTGCTAATGTCTGCCTTACAGATTCCCCTGGCACTCAAGGCCATGTCTTCTGCGTTTATGTATACTTTTTCGTACTCTTTTACAGCCACACATGAGGAAAACATTAGAAGGACTGCAACAATGAATAGGTGTTTCATAGGGTTTACTTTTTTGTATTAGCCCACTGAATATTTGGGCTGTGGTGTATGTTATTTTCTGCATCTACAATAATACAGGACATGCCTGGCAACTGGGAAATAGTGTCTATTCCTGTGTCTATACCCATAATGAAAACGGCAGTGGCAAAGGCGTCGGCCAATTCTGCTTTTGGCGCAAATACCGTTACAGATTTTATTCCTGAAACCGGCATGCCCGTTCTGGGGTCCATTATATGGCTGTACTGCTTGCCCTCTAAAGTTACGTATTTTTCATAATTTCCAGATGTAGCTACTGCAGCGTCCCTTACGGGAAACCAAGAAAATACTTTTGCAGGGTTTTCAGGATTGCTTATACCTACTTGCCAATCCGTTCCATCTGGCTTTTTCCCCCAGCTGGTAAGGTCTCCAGAGGCATTAATTATACCTGAAGACACCCCTAAAGATTTCATGAGTTTTTTTGTAGCGTCTGCAGCATAGCCTTTTCCTATAGCACCAAATCCAATTTTCATGCCTTTTTTTGGCAGGTAAACAGTCTGTTCTTTGGCATTTAAGACCAAATATTTAAAACCTATGTTTTGCACAGATTTTAAGCGTTCGGACTCACTTGGAACCGCTTTCATTCGCCCGTCAAAAAACCAAACTGGGTCTAAGGCGGCGTAGCTAATGTCAAAGGCTCCCTGGGTAATTTTAGATATTTCTATACTTCTAGCTATAAGGTCGTAGAGTTCTTTGGCTACCTTAACAGGCTTTATGCCTGCTTGTCTGTTAATTTCTGCTGTTTGAGAATTAGCGTCCCAAGAGGAAATGAGCCGCTCTATTCTTTCAATTTCACCTTGGGCAGCATTTAAATACTGGTTGGCTGATTCTTGAGTGCTCACCAGTGTAATTTCAAAACGAGTACCCATTAGTTTTGCGGTACGGGAGATAATCTGCTCTTGTGAAAAACAAAGGCAAGGAATGGCAATGAATAGCAGCAGCTTTAAATGTCTTTTACTCATTGGCTGCCATGGCTTTGAGCTTATTTGTGTATTCCTCTGGAGAGATATTTAAATATGCGGTCTGTCCTAAAACTTCTTTTTTAGCAGACAGCAGCACCACTAAAGGAAAATACCCCTTAGCGTTGAACTGTGCTGCCAATTGCTTATTTTGGGTGGCAAGGTGCTCAGGAAGTTGGTTGGCTTTACGCCTTGGAAAATCTGCTTTGTACAGCACTAAATGATCTTTGGCAAAGGCTTGAAAGACTTGGGTGCTCCATATATCTCTGTCTAATTTAATACATGGAGCACACCAATCAGAGCCGGAAAAAACCAATAATATGGGTTTGTTTGTGGTTTCTGAAGTTTTAGTGGCTACTTCCCAACTGGGTTGCCAATCTTGAGCCATTAGCGTTGTGCCACAAAGCACTAAAAATAATAAAACTGCTTTTTTCATAGGTTTATGGGGCTAATATAGACAGCATTTGATCTTGTAATTTTGTAGGATAGATAAGCAAGCCTTTAGAGGCGTCTGAATTTAACCCAACCCCTTGCTGGGTAAACCTTGCGCCATGCTCTTTACAATAAAATTCATCGTTTCTAAAAATTACTTGCTTAAGGGTTTTATGGCTACACACCTGAGTAGCTGCAACGTATTTCCCTTGTTGATTGACCGCAATGACCACGGTGTTTTTAATAATATAATCTCCTGGACTTTTTAAGGTTTGACCCTCTGAACTGTTTAAATCAATAGAGAAAAGGACTCCGTTGGCATCTGGTATTAGGGCCTGATCTGCCATCCCGTTTTCTGTTTCTAAACAACCACTTAAACAACTAAAAGTGAGCGTTAAAGCAGCACCTTGTCCAATAGATTTCATGAATTCTTTACGCTCCATCTAAGTAATTTTTATATAAAAGTAAGGCAAACAATTTTTCTAACCCACTAACAATGTGTTAAATAACACTATTTATAATAACTCTTATAAGCATTTTAAAAACCATTGGTCGAAACAAAATATCCTTTTAACCTTACCATGAAACAGCCCAACAGCACTTTTTAAAATTTAAATCGGTATTTGAAAATTTAAAAGCTTGATTTCCATATATTTATATCCCAAAATGATTAAGAAGAAACAAATACAAGCGGGGCAAGACCCCATAAAAAATGCCCTCAAAGGGATTGATCTTCTTCAATTGGTTTTTTTCTACCGACAGTTAAGCAAACTAAAATCCAATAGAGCAACCTACCATATTGAATTTGTCTTAAAATCATGCTACCCTAAATTGGCTCCATTTGAAATGGAAGAAATTGAAAAATTTGTTGCTGAATTAATCTCACAAAGCGCAAGCAAAACATCGGAACTTTAGAATTAAATCTCTAATTTAGGCCTGCCTTAAAGCAATCAATAGGCCTCATAGTTCAACGGATAGAATAGAAGTTTCCTAAACTTTAGATCCAGGTTCGATTCCTGGTGAGGTCACGCAATTTAAAGTAGTCTATGGAAGTCTTACATACCCTATCCCAAACTTTTTCATTTTTTGAATTATTAGAACGCTTTGTTTTAAACTTCGTTTTCACCGCAGTAATTATTCGCTTTATCTATTATAAATACGCCCAAAACAAGGCTTATATGTTTACTTATTTTATGATAAGTACGGTGGTTTTCCTACTGTGCTATTCACTAAAGAGAAATGAACTGGACATTGGCCTAGCCCTGGGTCTCTTTGCTGTTTTTGGAATTATTCGCTATAGAACGGACACCATTGACATTAAAGAAATGACCTACCTCTTTGTAATTATTGGTGTGGCTGTAATTAATGCCCTTTCTTCAGATGCTGTTGGCTTGGGAGAAATATTATTTGGTAATGTTGCGGTAGTTTTAATGCTCCTCATTTTAGAGAGGGTCATGAAAGCACCACTTTTACTTCAACAACAGGAAATTATTATTCCCTATTCTGAATTGGTAAAACCCGATCATAGAAGTGCTTTAATTACCTCTTTGGGGGCAGAAACCGGCCTAGATATTAAAAAAGTGCAGATTGGAAAAATTGACCTACTCACCCAAAGTGTTAAAGTAACACTCTTCTATTAACATCCTGACTGTATCACTTATGAGGTTTCAACTATTTCTATTTTTAATGGTCCTAATGACCAAAGCTGGTTTTGCTCAAGATAAGGAGCTCGCCATCTGGACGGCTGCCAGTAGTTCTTTTGAGCTCTCTGATCGCATTAATGTAGATGGAGCACTAGCCTTTAGAAGCAATGCTGGATTGGGTGCTATTTCCAGATATTTTGGAGAGGCGCGTATGGGCTACAAATTGTCTAGATCATTTAATGGAAGTGCCGGTATTCGTTACGGAACCCTTTTAGATCGCAGTGGTGGTTTGCAAGGAGATTTTACTTTCTACAGGTTTTTTGGAGACCTCAAACACAAGGCCTCATGGCGCCAATTAAGGTTTAAACAACGACTGCGTTTCCAACAAGACACAGAGAAGAAACAAGGAACGCGAATAGAAAATCACTTGAGGTATAAAACGGCTGTTGAATTTAAAATTCCCAACTGGAAAGCAGATCCACAGCTGTCCGTTGAATTTTTTAAACCCTTAGGAAGCAATAGCATAAGTGGATTTGACCGCACGCGTTACAAAATTCAAACAGATCTAACAGTAGTAGGAAACGCTCTAACACTCGCTTATTTTATAGACAGAGACACCCCTCTAAACACAGCAGCTATAAATAGTCATATGTTGGGACTATTTTATGATTTGGATTTCTAGTACTTTATTTTTCGGAACTATACACATAATCCGACTGCTTGTATAAAATTTCATTGGCAGTATTGACCCTGTAACTCACCCTTTCTTGAGGGAGTTTTAGGCCCTGATACGCCAACCAAGACTGGTTTAAAATGAGGCTATAACGGTTGTTGTGCCAGACCCTATTTCCCAAAAACACGCCAGAGTTCTGGTCAAAATACCAGACCCACTGGTCGCTTGAATTGGGAAACTGAAAAGACACCGCCCACACAGGGGTATTCATTAGGGTGTCTGGTGAAACTGTAGCATTTTTGGGAAGTTCACGAGATAATTTATAGGGCTGCCAATAGACAAATAACCCGCCGTTTAAAAGGGATTCAAAGCCCTTTTTATCTGGTTCAGAGAGTGTTTTTAAAGTATCGTTCACCCGAAGGCTAAGCCCCAGCGCATCTCTTGTTAATTGGTGTTTTTGATTATTTTCTTTCCAGCCTACGGCCCATGTCCCTTTTTTAAAATCATACTCAAAAGATTGTTCCACCGTCTTTTTGGGTTCGCCAAGGGAATCATAAGAGCTTGTTTTCTTGTCAAAAGAAAATAATTTCACAGCCTCAAAAGCGGCTTCACCACCATGGGCTTGCACCGCTTTCTGAAGGACTTCCTCAGGCGTTGGAACAGATGCCTTTTGACAAGAAATAAAAAGTAATGGTAAGAGGATAATACCTAGAATAGCGCGCATAAGAATAGACTTTACCCAAATTTAAATATTAATTTACCCAAATAAGCCGTCTAATCTTGTATTTTTAGGCTAGAAAAACCAAACATCATGACAAAGATCTTAAAAATCAGTTTTGCATCCCTGTGGATGCTATTTGCCTTAGTGGCTCAAGGGCAGGAACACAGCCATGCGGGTGCAACGGCTATAGAATATCCTAATATACCAGGATATTTAAGCCTAAAAACAGATTTTCATATACACTCTGTGTTTTCAGATGGCACCGTATGGCCCAGTATTCGGGTACAAGAAGCCTTGAGAGAAAACCTAGATGCTATTTCACTTACGGAACACTTGGAATACCAGCCCCACAAATCAGATATTCCCCATCCAGACAGAAATAGGGCCCACGAAATTGCTCTGAAAGAAGCCGCAGACCACGGTTTATTAATTATTCGAGGCTCTGAAATCACCAGGGCGTTGCCAGTAGGGCATAACAATGCCATATTTATTCAAGATGCCAACCCTATTTTACAAGAGGCTGCTGAAGACGCCTTTAAGGAGGCAAAAAAACAAGGGGCTTTTGTGTTTTGGAACCATCCCGCTTGGTATGTTCAACAACCTAACGGAACGCCTGCGCTGAGTGATTTTCAGAAAGAACGCATTAAAAATGATGAGTTACACGGCATAGAAGTGATTAATACAGGAGACTATTCGGAAGAAGCCCTACAAATTGCGCTAGACAACGGGCTGACCATTATGGGGACTTCAGATGTGCATGACCTCATTGATTGGGATTATACAGAAAAAGCACAACACAGGCCTATTACATTGGTTTTTGCCAAAGAAAAAACTGCCGCTAGTTTATTAGAGGCTTTAAAAAATGGAAGAACTGTGGCTGTATTTAATGATTTATTGGTGGGGAAATCTGAGTTTTTAAATCCTTTAATCAAAGCATCTGTCACTGCTACAGACCTAAAATATATTGGCAAAACACAGGTTTTGTCTGTGACACTTCACAACCATTCAAGCAGTGATTTGCTCTTTGAAAATCAGATGCCTTTTAGTCTTTACAGGCATTCTCCAGTATTTACCATTCCTGCGGGAGAAAGTATTACGCTTCAAATTAAAACCTTAGAAAGAAAAGATAGCATTGTACTGACCTTAAAAGCATTAGGCGCTTTTACAGCCCCAAAAGTGCAGCCAATCATTGAATGGGAACTCAAGATAGACTAAGAACTCTGTCAATTTTATTACCTTAGGTCTATCTTTTAGACCCATGCAAAATCCTTTTAAAAAAATGGGGCCTGCCACGCTAGTGGCAGCTGCCTTTATAGGTCCTGGGACCGTAACCGCTTGCATGAAAGCAGGGGCAGGCTTTGAAATGTCCCTACTTTGGGCTTTATTGCTCTCTGGTGGTATGACTATTTTATTACAAGAGACCGCCGCTAGAATTGGCCTCATTACCCAAGAGGGACTTGCAAGTGTCATGCGCAACGCAATTGAAAAAAAGTGGCTCAAAATACTGTTGTCTTGGGGAATATTAGCCGCTATTTTGGGCGGGAATACCGCCTATGAGGCTGGAAATATAAACGGTGCTATTTTAGGCCTGGAAGCCTTATTTGGTCCAGATTCACTTGTTATTTACCCCTTTGTAATTGGAGGCTTAGCAGCGATTCTACTGGGATTTGGCTCCTATAAAACACTGGAAAAATTACTCATTGGACTGGTGGTGTTACTCAGTGGCTCCTTTTTAATTACAGCTATACTTGTGGGTCCCTCCATGGGGGAGCTGATCAAGGGAGTTGTTTTGGTTCAATTTCCAAAAGACAGTTTATTTACCATCATGGCCTTAATAGGCACCACGGTAGTGCCGTATAATTTATTTCTTCACGCTGCACTGGTCAAAGAAAAATGGCAGCAGCCCTCGGATTTAAGCGCCCTAAGAACAGACACGAAAATTGCGGTAAGTATAGGAGTCTTAGTCTCTATGGCTATTGTGATCACTGCTACCGCCTTGCCAAAGGACAGTTTAAAATCTGTTCTCGATTTGGCAGAAGGACTGGCGCCACTCTATGGAAGCTTCGCTAAAATTGCTATAGGAATAGGCCTGCTTTCTGCAGGAATTACCTCAGCAGTGACCGCTCCATTAGCCGCCGCTTATGTAGTAAATAATTGCTTTGACCTTGGTTTAAAGGCCACCCATTGGGGATTTAAAGTCATTAGCTTAGTGATATTGGCATTAGGCATGTGCTCCCTATTACTAAACTATACCCCCATCAGTGTAATTGTTTTTGCTCAAATTGCCAATGGAATTATCCTCCCAGTACTGGTAGGGCTTTTGTTTTGGCTTGGAAACAACCAAAAAATGTTAGGAAAACACACCAACAGTAAAACTAAAAATATACTTTTCGGTATTATTTTTATAATTTCAGTGGGTCTCAGTATAAAAACCCTTGTGAGTGTATTGTAAAACCAACACTATGACCATAGATTTTAATTCAGATTTGGGAGAAGGTTATGGAGTAGATAAAGAACTCATGCCCTATTTAGACAGTTGTAGTATTGCCTGCGGCGGCCACTATGGAAATGCCCTCACCATAGCAACTGCACTGCAATTGGCCCTAAACGAAAAGTTAAAGGTAGGGGCACATCCTTCTTATCCAGACACCCTCAATTTTGGCAGGCAGTCTATGAAAATGCCTCTAAAAGAATTTCAAGCAGCCATTGAAAAACAATTGGACCTCTTTTTTAATACTTTGGAAAAGCAGTCAATTCAATGCCACCATATAAAAGCCCATGGCGCTTTGTATTCAGACCTATACCATAGTCCAGAGCTCGCTGGAGCTTATTTAGAAACCCTATCTAACTATCCTTGTACCCTTTTGTACGCCATGCCCCATAAAGCATTTACTGTGGCGGCTGAAGCCCAATATTTTAAGCTCTATTCAGAGGGCTTTCTAGACAGGAGGTATAATGAACAAGGTTATTTAATCTCTAGACAATCTAACAACGCTCAGATAGAAAACACTTCGGAAATAGTAGCACAATTGCATGATCTTGTGCTAGAAAAGCACATTCCATACCAGAACAGTCAAGGTAAAATAGCCTATTTAGCCACTCAAATAGATACCGTTTGCTTACATTCAGACCATCCAAAAGCAATAGAAAGGGCGCGGGCCATTAGAAAAGCCATTTCAAAAATTTAGTCATTAAGCTATGTTAGACGCAAAAAAACCGAAGCCTCCTTATATCTTAGAATACCACCCATACAGTGAATACGCGCTACTCATTCAGTGGCCCCAAATAGTCTCTGAAAATATCTTAGAGGACCTATCTGCTTTTAAAAAGGTGTTGCAAAATAATTGTCCAGACGCTATTTTAACAGCAGCTTATGCCTCTATATTAGCGGTATTCCCTGAGCGAATTACTTCCTTTCCCTTCTTAAAAGCACAAATAAAAAAAGACTATGAGCTGTTTAGTGAAGAAAAAATTAAAGAGCATCTAGACCCAAAGGACCAGAGCAAAAAGATTAAAAACACCATAAAGAAGGCCAAAAACACTATAAAAACGATACCAGCACAAAAAATACTGTATAAAATACCGGTATGCTACGAGGCCTCTTTTGCCCCCGACCTTGAGGCGGTGTGCACTCAATTAAAACTTTCTCCAGAGGCGCTCATTTCCAAACACAGCAAGGCTACTTACACGGTCTACGGTGTTGGCTTCCTTCCAGGATTTATGTATTTGGGCGGTCTGGATTCAAAACTTGAGATCCCTAGAAAATCAAGCCCCAGAATGAAAGTTCCTTCCGGTTCTGTTGGGCTTGCCGCCAAGCAAACGGGTATATATCCCTGTGAGAGTCCCGGTGGCTGGCAGCTCATTGGCCAAACACCCATACCCCTATTTAACCCCCTACAAGACCCACCTTTTTTTGCGCAGGTGGGAGACAAAATACAATTTACACCCATCTCAAAAGACGCTTATAAGCTATTACAAATTCAAGTAGCAGCAGGGATTTACAAAATAGAAAAAACGATTTATACTAAGCCATGAAACCAAAAGCCGCATGATTAAAGTCATTAAAGCTGGTTTATACACCAGTATTCAAGATTTAGGCAGGAGCCCACTGCAACCTATAGGGGTGCCAATGGGCGGGGCCATGGACCGTGAAAGTGCTCAAAATGCCAACGCCCTTTTAGAGAATGAACCCAATGCCGCAGTGCTGGAAATAACCATGACAGGACCTGTATTGACTTTCACAGAAAATGCTTGGGTGGCTTTTAGCGGTGCTATTTTTCCAATTTATATAGATCAAAACATAGCCAGCACCAATACCCCTATTTGGGTAAAAGCGGGCCAAGAACTGCGTTTTGGTACCCTGGAAAAAGGCGTGAGACTTTATATGGCCATTAAAGGCGGTTTTCTAAATGAGCCCCTATTGGGAAGTAGGTCCATGCAAGCCCATTTAAGTCCAATCATAAAACTAGAAAAAGGAATGGAACTCCAACACAGATCAGGGGAAAAAGACCAGGCGATTATTCTTGAAAAAAAGAGCAATACTCCTTTAGGCGCCAAAAAAATCCTCGCCTTTCAAGGGCCGGAATTTAAATACTTAAACCCAGAGCAACAGGAGGGTCTTAACCAACAAACCTTTAAAGTGAGTAATCTCAACAACAGAATGGCCTACCAGCTACTTCCTTCATTAAGTGCTTTTGAAAAAAACCAAATTACAGGACCTGTATTACCAGGCACTGTTCAAATAACCCCTTCGGGAAATATAATGGTACTCATGAGGGAAGCCCAAACTACGGGGGGCTATCCCAGGATTTTACAACTTACCCAAGAGAGTATTAATGCTTTGGCGCAATTAAAAACAGGCGACAGTTTTCGAATTAAGATATTGCCTTTAAACTAATGTCCAACACCTCAGCCTCTAAGTAATAGCCCGCCATTATTGGCTTTCACTAGAATCAATTTTAATCTTTTATCACAACCAAGCCATAAGCACCGTGGGCAGCTACCAAAGGGTTGGAAGATTTACTGAATTTTTTAAAGCGGTCTTTCAAGACCTCTAATTGTGCTATGACCATGCCTTTTACCTCTGCATCCGTATCTTCATTGCCTTTTAAGTCTATTAAAATATGGAGGTAGGCTTTTTGTAATTTCCTGTCTAGCACTGACTGTGGCGCTTTATCTAAAACAATATCTGAACTCAGTCTGTTGAGGAGCTCCGGTAATGCCAGGCCGTTTCCTTCTAAAGTATAATGCGCTGAGAGCATGGCGGTTAATTTTTTAGGTGCTAGCAGACTTTTCAATAAGTCCATTTGCATCTTAGACAGGGCGTCTAAAGCCCCGTCTGAACTAAAACGAGACACCAAATCTTTAGGAATAAGCCAAGTAGGTGCGTTCCAAACCTCAGCACTCAAAAAATCCAAAGCCTCTAACTGGGTTCCCGCAGGCACATTTACATAGGGCGTGCCCGCTTGGTTGTTGTTTAATCGTGTTTCGTTTACCCCTCCTACAAGTTTGGCCACATGATAGACATACCTTCTGAACACCCCTAAAAACTCTCCGTGTAATTCAGCCAAATCATCATAAGTGCTATTGGGAAACTGGGCCCATTGATTTAAATTTTTACCGACAATTCTCAAGTTAGACAAGCCATAAGTGCTTGCTTTAATAGGATTGTCTCCAATATTTTCTGTTTGTGAATTTGGGTCACTCCCACCAGATCCAAACATATAAATTGGGTCTGTACTGCGAGCGTCTACCCACTGGCGCAAACTTTCTTTAACTGCCAATGGATCTTGTCCTTGAAAATAACGATACCCCCATTCAATGGCATAGTTGTCATAAGGCCCTAATTGGCGCACAAAACGAATGTTTTTGTCTCCTGGTTGGGCTATATAATTATAACGGGCGTAGTCCATAATGGTCGTGGCAATCCCCATTTTCTGGGTAAAAGTACCAGATCTTAAAGAGTCTACCGGATAGGCACTTGAGGCTTTCATATTGTGCGGCAAACCAAGGGCATGCCCTATTTCATGAGAAATAACGCGGCGCATCATCTCCCCAATTTCTTCCTCAGGCGTGTCTAGGGTTCTGGCTTTCGGATTGGCTGCAGCGGTTTCTAATAAATACCTGTTTCTGTAAGAGCGCAAATGGTTGTGATACCAAATAATATCACTCTCAATAATTTCTCCTGTTCTGGGATCAGAAACACTTGGTCCAGTAGCATTTCTGGTGGTAGACGCCACATAGCGCACCATAGAATAACGGGCGTCTTCCGGACTAAAGTCTGGATCTTCTTCTGGAGTAGGCGCATCTTTGGCTACTATGGCATTTTTAAATCCTGCCTTTTCAAAAGCGCTGTTCCAATCTTCTATCCCTTTTCTAAAATAAGGGCGCCATTTTAAGGGGGTAGCGGGATCCAAATAGTACACAATTTGCTTCTTTGGCACCACTAATTCTCCACGCGAGTAGGCCGCTTCATCTGAAGGCTCGAGCCTCCAACGGCGCACTATGCTATAGGCATCGGCCTTTAAGGCCTCAGAAGAATAATCTATCTTATCCATAGAGAACCAGCCTACCCTACGGTCTTCATAACGCACTGGCATGGGGTCTTCTGGAAGTAAAATAAGGGAGTGGTTCACTACAAAACTGAGGGTTTCTGTGTTGTTGCCTCTAGGCGCCTTACGCGCGCTATAGGTGAGGGTGTGGGTCACTTCTGTGTTAATGGGAAAGGAGCGCACCCGGTCTATACTCGAGCGCTTTTTATCTACACCACCCATTTTATAGGCTTCTTTCTGGCGGCTTCCCACTATATTAAAGCCTGGTGAGTCGTCCGAAAAATAATCTGTTACCTCTATTAAATACTGCCCTTCTTCCTGAGCTTCTATCTCAAATGCTGCCAAAATTGGGTGGTTGTTGTTTTGCACCACACTAAGGCTAATGGGATCAGATTCTTGTGCCAAAGCATTATAAGACACTTGGGTCAATACAATTTTCTGCCCTCTTTTTTCAAAATGAACCAGTTGTTCTGAGGTCTTTGAACCCGCATTGCTGTAGGCAGAATAATTGGCAGGAATGCGCACAATTCTAGTCACCATAAGCAGGTCTTTATTCAAGACATCTTCTGAAATTCCAAAGAATAATTTACCCCCCACTTCAAAGTAACTGTCTATAAGACCCGCTTCTTTTTGAAGGTCTTCCGTAATTTCTAATAGGGTTTTTGGGGCTTTTTTATCGGCGCTTTTTTGTGCCTGAAGGCCCATGAAACAGACTAAAAACAATAAAAAAGTAATTTTTGACAATCGAGATAAGGTCATAAGAAGGGGTTTTTACACCCCTAATATCGGAAAAAATATCAATAGGTAATATACAGCCATCCAGATCTTGCGGCAGAGCCGTCATTTAATTGCACTATGTAATAATAGGCTCCTGCAGGAAGGGGTTTTTTGCTTTTTTGATACTTCCCATCCCAATTATTTTTATAGCCTTTTTGGTCAAAAACCAAATTCTTATGCCGGTCAAAAACCCTGACGTAAGCACTGGAATATTGTGTTATATTTTGAATGAGCCAAACAGATTCTAATCCTGGTTCATTGGGCGTGAGTAGTTCAGAAATACAGAGGTCTGTGTCTGCACAGCCGTCGTTGTTGTCATCTGGATCTTCGTTGTCTCCCAAGCCGTCTCCATCTGAATCTGTACATTCTAATGGGTTGTAGGGATTAGAATCTAGAATTCAATGGGCTGCTGCAGCATTATTGGACCCAAAATTCAATGCCAATACAATAGACGCCATAGGCAATATGACTGGTTACCAATCCAAGTCTGCCTTCTACAAGGCCTTTAAAGAGCACCATGGCATAACACCACAGGAGTACCAGCAAAATAATAAATAACCTACTCTACAGCACCTATTCCAGCCTGCCATAACTGCTTATTTACCAAAGGTATCCTTTCATTTCTAAGCTGTTCCCCTTGGGTTTTAAGCAGAGACCATTCTTTGTTAAGTACAGCCATTCGCGTTATAGCACCCTGGTTTAACACCGGCAAACTACTCACTGTTTGATTCAATACGTAAAGATAAGATGCCGTGAATTTATTGGGATAGTTTTCTACGTCGTCATAAGCTTTTGAAAGCCTTTGGATCATCTCTTGGTCCCAATCTTTTAGGTCCAGAAGTAAGGCTTTCACGCCCAGGCTGAGTTCGGGATTTGATGCTACTTTATTGTTTTTTAACAACTGCGCCAAACTGCTTTGCACAGGGTAAAGTTCATTCACCAAATGGGCCATTTCACGGTAATTGGCCTCGCCAATAGTCATAAAATTGTCCCAAGCCACTAGGGCTTCTTGAGTAGCTATTTCAAAGGGGTTGGGCAAAATTTTCAGGGAAACGGTCTTTTGGGTATTGGCCACAGTCAAAATAGCCGTATAATTACCCGCAAGTACTTTATGACCGCTGTAACTGGTCTCAATATAGGCCTTTGGAATACCAGGCAAAGACTCGTGTTTCATATCCCAAACAAATCTATTGAGCCCAGTTTTTAAAGACAAAACAGGATTGGGATCGGGCGCCCCTTCGTAAGGGCTGTAAGAAGGATCTTTAAGCCCGCTAAAACGTCTAATCACATGGTCCTTTGCATCCCTAATCTCCAAAGCAATGTCTTTGTCAGAAATTCCTTCTGGTAAATGGTAATAGAAAACCACTCCGTTCGCAGGATTCACTCCTGTAAAATCTTGGGTTGCTTTAGGCGCCATTGCGGCATTCATTCCACTGTACCAATTCCCTATGACAGCCGGTTCAGGCGTAAAAAACTGAAGTCCATTTAAAGCCGTTGGCGTGGATTGTCTAATGAGGTCTAAGTCATCTAACACCCAAAAAGAACGGCCTTGGGTAGCTACTATAAGGTCATTGTGTTTAATCAGCAAGTCTGTAACAGGAACATTAGGCAGGTTTAACTGTAATGTTTCCCAATTTTTTCCGCCATTTAAGGAGTAATATACCCCCTTTTCTGTACCTGCAAAAAGCAAATCTTTCACCACAGGGTCCTCGCGAACTACCCTAGTAAAGGACCCCTCTGGAATTCCAGCCGATATTTCTTCCCATCGCGCGCCATAATTTACACTTTTGTAGAGTCCAGGCATTTTGTCATTAAATTTATAGCGTGTGGTCGCTATATAAACCGTTCCAGGGTCATGCGCAGACACTTCAATGGCATTTATGATGGTCTCAGGCAAACCCCTAGGGGTAATATTTTTCCAACTAAGCCCTCCATCTTTGGTAATATGCACCAGACCGTCGTCCGAACCTGTGTACAAAAGCCCCTTTTCGTGAGGAGACTCCACAATATAAGATAGGGTGCCGTAATTTTCCGCTCCAACCGCTTCAATGGTATAGGGCCCGCCACCATGCACCTGCTTAGACCTATCATTCATGGTCAAATCTGGAGAAATAACGGCCCAATTTTGTCCAATATCTGTAGTTTTTAAAACATATTGGGCGCCGTGAAAATAAGTGTTAGGCTCATGTAAAGACCTAATAATTGGAGCATTCCAATTAAAACGATATGTCATTTCGCTGGCCGCCATACCCAAATACTGAATGGGGTCTATCATAATATTGGTACTGGATTTACTCTCGGGATAATAAGCGTCTATAGTCCCCAGATAACTCCCTCCAAGCACTACATCTGGCTGATCAGGGTCAAAGGCTAGAAAGGCACTTTCGCCTCCGGCCGATGCCTCCCAGCTCTCCGCACCAATACCCCCATTACCCAAAGATATACTGGCAATTTTCACACTGGTATTGTCCTGCTGGCCGCCATAGATATTATAAGGAAATAAATGATCTGCATTCACCCTGTAAAATTGTGCCGTGGGCATATTATTCTGTGAAGACCAACTCAGACCGCCGTTAAAACTAATGGCCGCGCCGCCGTCGTCTGCCAAGACCATTTGCTTGTTATTGGTTGGGTGTATCCATAGATCGTGGTAGTCTCCATGGGCAGGATTCATTTCCTCCCAATGGGCTCCTCCATCGATAGATTTATAAGCAGTAGCACTCATGACATAAATGGTGTCTGCGTCTAAAGGAT